>OIQM01000005.1_pt1 | contig 87938 bp, 73 predicted proteins | sample 1586021 | NCBI WGS metagenome assembly OIQM01 (sample SAMN02675049, study PRJEB24791) | human gut metagenome, SKBSTL061 | isolation source: stool | host: Homo sapiens | place: USA
ATATTTGTGAGACTATCAACTTTTTTATGAACTATTTCTTATCCCGAACTGGGGTATCATATTACATATAGCCGACATATTCCACGTTCCATAATATTTAATTGCTACTTATTGTATGCCGTCTTGCAAATAGTATTTATCTTTGCATCAAGTTTATTGAAAAGATAAAACAACAACGATATGGGAGCATTAAGACTTAGGAAAGTGACAGGTTTCTGGAAGAGTTTATTCTTCATGGGAAACGTCTGCAAGATGCGCAAGTCACTCATTGCTTATCTTCAGGAAGAGGGATTGGAATGTGAGGTCAAGAACGGGCATATCCAATTCGTGTACAACGACAACACATTTCACACAATACTTTCCATCAACGAATTTGGATATGGGGAATGCACAATAATCTATCAATGTACTGAAGACAGGTACGAGCGACTTGAAGACGAATGCAAGGCTCTTATCGCTGCCAACGTCAACGCGGTGATGGCAAACCACACGACAACATATGCGTTGGAAGAAGTTGTCCACGTCTCCACGTCGTTCTACTTCAACAGCAAGCACATGCTGCTTGACCTGTTTGCCATTCACTTCGAAGAGATTGCCAACGCTATTGGTGAGTTTTCCAAGGTTTACTCCTCCATCAACGAGGAACAGGAAACGACAAAAACCAGGCAAATAGGTTTCACGGCAAATTCGGAAAAGCACACAGAGCCGCAGGATTACGAGACAAAGGTGGCTGCAAGGTTGCAGAATAACATCAAACAATCATTATAACAAAAAAACTTATTGAACATGAAAAAGAAAACTATTGTTAAAGCATTGATGGTGCTGTTCATGTCGCTGTCGTTCCACGGCATGTCGGCACAATCAGCAAAGGTCGTGATTGACGGTAATGGTAACGAACACAGATATTTGGGCGAGACCAAAACCAAATACCATATTGCGGGGAACGGCGCCTCTTGGATTCTCAAGAAAAACGCGCGTGTGGAGTTCCGCAGCGCAGCAAAGGGGCAAGGGTTTATCTATCCAGCAACTTCCGGCAACAAACCTGTTTATCTCAAGCCGGCCAATTCGAAAATCATAGACTACGTTGGCTATATGTATGGTGACATGCCAGAAATGTACCACTGCAGAGGAGTCGTAAACGCATATTACAAGATTGAAACAGAATCTGGCAAAATAGGATTTGTCCTTAGAAGCCAGTTCAAATGGTCGTCAATGTCATTCTAATCAAAGCAACATGAAAAACAGAATTATCATCACCATGCTCGTGGCACTTTTCGGAATGCAAGGCACAGCATTCGCACAGCCACTCCCCGCGAAATACACAATAGGCAGTTATTACGACAAATATTTAGGGATATACGTCAAAGAACCGTCATTCATGGAAGCAGAGCCACATCCGGCAACCTGCAATTTCCGCGACTACACATACAAAGACGTGTCGTTGTCAGTTTCCGTTCTCCCCGGAGGACCGGTGACACGTTTCTTCGATTCCTTCCCGAACGGTGTTAATATGACAAAGATAAACAACAACGCCTACGTGTTCTCCGGATACATAAGCAATCATGGCAAAGCAACCGACACATATTACTACACGAAGATTCAAAACGTCCGTGGCCTTTGCTACAAGTATGAGTTGCGCTGCAACCGCTCGAGAGTGAAATACATAGGCAATCTCAAGAAGTTGGTGTATTACTACAATCCATTCAAGAAATAACCACGACAACAACGAAAAAACTGTGCCAGGCTTACATCAGTATAGCCTGGCACAGTTTCATTTCACACTATCACGATGCTGCTTTACGGCATCATTGTTTTACAATCCAAGTCCCTTTGCTGCCTTGTCTATGGCTTTGTTGGCTTTGTTGGCCTTGTCCTTTGCTTCCTTCTTCGCCTTGTCTGCAGTCTCTCCGGCCTTCTTGCCGGCCTTGTCTGTAGCGGTCTTCACGTCCTCCTTCACATTCTCAGTGGCCTCCTTTCCGGCCTCCACTGCTTCGGAGGGTATGGCCTTAACTCCTTCAATGATTTTGTTCAGTGCCTCGCTGTTTCCTGCCACTTCCTTCACCTTTTCGGAGTTTGTGGCGAGGAAGTCCTGAACCTGCTTCAACATAGCCTTAGCCTCATCAAGCTTGCCCTCTTCCTTGAGAGATTTTATCTTTTCATTAACAGAATTGAGGGCATCCTGCAAACCTGCGGCGTCCTTGGCATCGAGTTTCGCACTGAGGTCTTTTGTGACATCAACCTCCTGCGTTTCAACGACAGGTGTTTTCACGGAATCCGCGTCACTGGCAGTCCCCTTGTTTGTGTTCGACGTGCAGCTTGCAAACGAGATTGCAGCGGCAGCAACTGCCATAAACATCACTTTCTTCATAATCATGTTTTTTTAGAGGTTATAAAATAATTAATACACTCACAAATATAACTCAAAAAACAACGTGTTGGTATTTTTGTTTAGAACGTTTAACATATAAAACCAAACCGGTCATTGCAAAACCGATTTTCCCCATTTCATCTTGGCAGTCCCTTTTCCCCGGCTGCGCGGCCGCTTGACGGCATATTGCCTGTCGTTTTTCCCCGCCTTAGCCCGCTATGCCTGCAAAAAACAACAGCGGCAAGACCGCTTGTCACAGCCTTGCCGCCAAACAATTAACTTGTTGTATTGTTCAGAACTTTGCCATCTTAATTGCCACCACGGCACACTCGCAGCCTTTGTTCCCCAACTTGCCTCCTGCGCGTTCCCTCGCCTGCTGAATGTCGTTGGTTGTCAGCAGTCCATATATCACCGGAATCTGGTTTGTCGCATTGAGTTGTGATATTCCCAGTGTGACGCCCTGGCAGATGTAGTCGAAATGCGGCGTCTCGCCGCGTATTACGCTACCGAGGATTATCACGGCATCATAGCCGTCATTAAGTGTCATCTGGTGTGCTCCGTATATGAGTTCGAAACTGCCCGGAACCTTCTTTACATGTATGTTCTCCGGCAGCGCGCCATGCTTCTCCAGTGTACTCACTGCGCCATCGAGCAATGCGCCGGTTATCTCGGGATTCCACTCTGAAACGACAATCCCGAAACACATGTTGGACGCGTCTGGCACCTTGCCGGAGTCATAGTCAGAGAGGTTGTGAAGTGCTGTAGCCATTCTATTTCCTCGATGCCCTTTCTATGTACTTGTCAATTTCCTGGTAAACCATTGAGTTGACATATTTTTTCTTTATGTCCTGGTAAATCTTGAGAGCCTCGTCGTCCTTGCCCTGCTGAGTGAGAATGTCACCTGCATAGAGCAGGAACTGCGGCGACAGGGAGTTGTTCACGCCGTCCTCCGCACGGCTGTCCGCCATCTCGGCCGCTTTCTTGTATGTTTCCACGGCCTTGTCCAGCTGGTTCGTGTTTGCATACGCCGCAGCAAGGGCATTCACTGCCGCCGGAGCCACGAGGGCGTCGCCCGATGTGGAATAGGCCTCGAGACTCTTCAGGGCCTCGTTCCATTTCTTCTGCTGTGCGTAGCATATCCCGGCATACAGTCTGGCGAGGTTGCCGGCATCAGTGCCACTGTACTCGTCTGCAATCCTTATGAAACCGGCATACGAAGCCTTGTCACCATTGAGAGCCTTGTCATACTGTTCCGCCTCGAGGTACTGCTGCCCCTTTGCCAGTTCGGTGCTTGCCTTGTTGGCGCGCGGCACGAGATAGAAATTCTTGAAAAGGAAGAAGCCGAGCACCACCACGACCACGGCTGCCACCGCAATCAGGATTGGCTTGCGATACTTTATGAACAAAGCCTCCTTCTTGTTGAGAGCGTCATTTTCTACGACGTTCTTCTTAACATCTTTTTTTGCCATTATAATTTTGTTTTGTTTAATCTTACCCTATTTGGGTTGCAAAATTAGTGATTTTATCTAACATACTGAAACTTTTGATGTGTTTTTTTCCCTATCTAAGAAATAATTCCGAAATTTGCAAAACGAACCGTTTCGCTTATGATACTCAAGAGACTCTCAATACTCAACTACAAGAACATCGCGGAGGCAGAAATAGAACTGTCGCCGAAGATGAACTGCCTTGCGGGCAACAACGGCGAGGGGAAGACCAACCTGCTCGATGCGGTGTATTACCTGTCGTTCTGCCGCAGCGCAAGCACCAACATCGACTCGCAAGTGATACGCCACGGCGAGGACTTTTTCATGCTTCAGGGAGTATATGAGCGGGAGAACGGCGATGAGGAACTGGTTTACTGCGGGATGAAGCGCGGCGCGAAGAAGCACTTCAAGCGCAACAAGAAGGAATACCGGAAACTGTCCGAGCACATCGGCCTGCTGCCGCTGATAATGGTTTCGCCGGCAGACACTGCGCTGATTGACGGTGGCAGCGAGGAACGCCGGCGGCTCATGGACGTTGTCATATCGCAGTATGACCACAACTACCTTGTGTCGCTCAGCAGGTACGGCAAGGCTCTCATGCAGCGGAACTCACTGCTGAAACTCGAAACGGAGCCGGACACCGCGCTGCTTGACATACTGGAGGAGCAGATGGCGAGCGAGGGTGAGTTTCTGTATGAAAAGAGAAATGACTTCATCGAGTCTATTTCGCCTGTTTTCCGGCATATATATCAGCGCATATCGCAGGGCAAGGAGCAGGCTGGCCTGCGCTATGTGTCTCACTGCCAGCGCGGCCCGTTGCTCGATGTGATACGGCGAGACCGCGCCAAAGACCGCATCATGGGGTATTCGCTGCATGGTGTCCACCGCGATGACATAGAGATGCTGCTCGGCGAATACCAAATGAGGCGCGTGGGAAGCCAGGGGCAGAGCAAGACATTTGTCACCGCGCTGAAACTTGCACAACTGCTGTTCCTGAAAGAAAAGACGGGAACGCCGCCGATGATACTGCTGGACGACATTTTCGACAAACTTGACGCCGGGCGCGTGGAACAGATAATAAAGCTCGTGGGTACGGAGGACTTCGGGCAGATTTTCATAACAGACACCAACCGCAGCCATATCGACAAGATACTCGAAGGCAGCGGGGCCGACTATTGCCTGTTCTGCGTGGAGGGCGGAAATATATGCAAACTGCAAGGCGGGAATGGCGGCGGAGAAATGGAAACGCAACAGCAACAGGCCTGACCTGCTGTTTTTAATTCGCTAAAATAATGTTCAGAAGGGAAGTGCAGGCATTATCAGAGGTGTTGAACAAGACACTGCGGCATAACGGGATGGAGACACCAATGCTGCAAACAAGGCTCATCGGCTCGTGGGAAACGGTGGTCGGGCATAATGCATCGCGCTATACCTCAGAAAAATTCATACGCAACCAGACGCTGTTCGTAAAGATAACCAACCCCGCACTGCGCGCCGACCTGAACATGATGCGCACCCAAATCGTGGCACGGCTGAACCAGTGTGTCGGGACACGGCTGATTACCGACATACGCATATACTGACACCACCGCGCGCGGGCGGCAAGCCCCGCCGCTGAGTCCTATATCACCTCGTCCATCTTGACGTCGTTGCCTTCGGCAGGTATGCCCGGCAGACGCTGAAAACTGAAGCACACACCGATTTTGTAGGCATTGACGAGTTTCGGCAACATGCGGTCGTAGTAGCCTTTTCCACGTCCGAGGCGGTTGTTCTGTATGTCGAACGCCATGCCGGGCACCACGGCAAGGTCGATGGCTGCATAGTCATCAAACAACTCGCCCGACGGCTCCATGATGTTGAAGAAACCATTCTGCAAGTCCTCCGGGCCTGTGTATCGGCGCAGTTCCATCTCCGTGTCGCTTATCACCTTAGGCAGCAGAACCGCCTTTCCCTGCTTCAGCACGCGGTCAACGGCATCGTGTGTATCCACCTCGTCGCCTAACGAATAATACATCAGCACCGTCTTCGCCGCCTTCATCCTGGGACTTGCCATTAGCCTGCCTATTATCACGGCCGACATTTCAGACAGTTCGCGAGGACTGAACTGCCCTTTCTTAGACCTTATGTACTTTCTTAAATCCTTCTTTTCCATCTTCAGCACATTGCAATGGAGTTCATGTTACCGTTCATAAAAATCCTGCTGCCACACGACCCTGCGCACGCGACTTTCTGTTTGCCGCCCGCTTTCTTCTTGGGCACGGGTTTCCTGGGGAAAGCCTCGCCTTTTTCAAACACCTCGAGTGCTTTCCTTATCACCGGGTCGTCCTGGTTGAGATACTGCGTCCAGGCCTGCTCGTTTAGGATGTTATATATTATGCGGCTGTTGATATACCGGTTGAGCAGGTTATGGCTCTTGCGTATCATAAGGTTGCGACGCTGCAGCCCGTGGTTAGACGCGTAGTTTGCAAACTGGTTAACGAGGTTCTGGCTTTGCAGATAGTCAGACAGTTGCATCATCTCCTTGAAGTTGTTCAGTTTCAGGCGGTTGTCGTCTGTATATGTGAATGCGAACTGGAGAATTAGCCCACTCATCGCGGCCTCCTTGTAATATGACGTTATGCCCAGCGTGTCCTCCGGCACGAAGATGTCAGGCGTGATGCCGCCGCCGCCATATACGAGTCTCCCGGAGCTTGTCTTGTACGGCTTGCCCACATGCTTTATGCTGTCCTGCGAGAAGAACTCGCCGTGCTCGTATCTGTTTATCAGGTCATGCTCGTAGTCCCCGTCATCACCGATGCTGTAAGGCTTCTGGATGCACCTGCCCGAGGGAGTGTAATACCTGGCAACCGTGAGCCGTATCATCGACCCGTCGCTGAACGGTATTTGCTCCTGCACGAGTCCCTTGCCGAACGACCTCCTGCCGATTATCGTGCCGCGATCGTTGTCCTGTATCGCCCCGGCGAGGATTTCAGACGCCGATGCCGACGACTCGTTGATAAGCACGACGAGCGGCATCCTCTGGAACGCGCCGCGCCCGTCACTCTTGTAGTCCTTTCTCGGCGACTTACGTCCCTCGGTATATACGATGAGTCTGTTTGCGGGCAGGAACTCCTGCGCCATGAGGACTGCCGACTTGAGCAGTCCGCCAGTGTTGTCTCGCAGGTCGAGGATGATGTTCGACATGCCCTCGTTGGACAGCTTTGCCAGCGCGATCGTCATCTCGTCGTATGTATGCTCGCCGAAGTTCCTCACCTTTATATATCCCGTCTCGTCATTGATCATATATGCCGCCGTGACGCTCTTCATCGGTATTTCCCCGCGCACGATGGTGAAATACTTTGGTTTCTTGTCACCATATCTCACGACCCCGATTCTCACCTTCGTGTCTTTCTGTCCCTTCAGCCGTCTCATCGCCTCGTCGTTGGTCGCCGCCTTGCCCACGAAAGGCTTGCCGTCGATGCTCACAATCTTGTCGCCGGCAATCACCCCTGCCTTTTCCGCCGGTCCGTTGGGTATCACCCTCTGCACATGCAGCGTGTCACCGCGTATCACGAACTCGATACCGACGCCGAAGAACGAGCCTTTCAGGTCGTCCGTTGCCATCTGTACTTCCCTTGCGCTGATGTACACCGAGTGCGGGTCAAGCTCGGCGAGTATGAGCGGCATTGCCTTTTCCACGAGCGAATCGATGTCAACCTTGTCAACATATTGGTCGTCGATTATGTGCAGCAGGTTGCTCAGCCTGTTGCTCCCGTTGTTCACGATGTTCAGCCTGTTCCCAGAGAACCTGCTGGTGAAAAACGTGCCGATTAATATTCCCGCCATCACACATGCCGCCATCAGCATGGGCATATACCGGTTATTCTTGCTTTGCTTCATATTGTTGCGATGAGTGATTTGTTGTTCATTATTTACAATGGTGTCAATCAGTCCAGTTCGTGCAGCACCACCTCAATCCCGGCGCGCCTCAACAGGTTTATACCGTCCTCGAGCCTGTATTTCTCCCCATACACCACTCGCTTTATGCCGGCCTGTATTATCAGTTTCGAACATTCGATGCACGGTGATGCCGTGACGTAGAGTGTCGATCCGTCACTGTTGTTCGAGCTCCGCGCCAGTTTCGTAATGGCGTTTGCCTCAGCGTGAAGCACATACGGCTTGGTGACGTTGTCCTCGTCCTCGCACACGTTCTCGAACCCGCTCGGTGTCCCGTTGTATCCGTCGCTGATAATCATCTTGTCCTTCACCACGAGTGCGCCCACCTTGCGTCGCTGGCAGTAACTGTTCTCCGCCCATATACGCGCCATCCGCAGATACCGCGAGTCAAGTCTTTCCTGTTTCTCGTCCATAGCGGTATTGTTATGTTATTTCTTTTTGTCGCCCTTTGCCCCGGCCTTCTTTATGCCGTTCCGGCGCAGGAGGGCATCAATGGTTGGCTCTCCCCCACGGAAACGCTTGTAGAGAACCATCGGGTGTTCCGTGCCGCCGCGCGACAGGATGTTGTCACGGAAACTCTGCGCCGTCTGCCTGTCGAATATCCCGTTCTTCCTGAACACGCTGAAAGCATCGGCATCCAGCACCTCCGCCCACTTGTAACTGTAATACCCGGCGGCATACCCGCCTGCCATGATGTGCGAGAACTGCACCGTCATGCAGGTGTTCAGATCATGCCGTTTCTTCGCGACAATGGCCTTTGCCCACGCCTTGCGCTCAAACGTCTGTATATCTTCGTCGAACTCGTCACTCCTGGTGTAGTATGCCATGTCGAGCAGCCCGAGGCTCACCTGCCTCATGCAGGCCATCGCAGCCATGAAATTCCTGCTCCGCACGATGCGGTCTATCAGCTCTCCGGGTATCGCCTCGCCCGTCTTGTAGTGGAATGCGAAGGTGCTCAGGAACTCCTTCTCCACAGAGAAATTCTCCATAAACTGCGACGGTAGTTCCACGAAATCCCACAGCACGTTGGTTCCCGACAGGCTCTCGAACCGGCTGTTGGCGAACATCCCGTGCAGCGAGTGTCCGAACTCGTGCAGGAATGTCTCCACCTCCGATAGCGTAAGCAGCGCCGGCTTCTCATCGGTAGGCTTGGTGAGGTTCATCACCACGCTGACGTGTGGCCGTATGTTCTCACCCTTACGGTCGATGAACTGCCCCTGGTACTCCGTCATCCATGCCCCGCCCTGTTTGCCCTTGCGCGGATGGAAATCGGCGTAGAACACAGCAAGGAACGAGCCGTCACGGTCGGACACCTCGTAAGCCTTCACGTCGGGGTGATACACCGGTATATCCTTGTTTTCCTTGAATGTTATCCCATACAGCCTGTTGGCAAGCCCGAACACTCCGTCGATGACGCGCTTCAGTTCGAAATACGGCCTCAGCATCTCGCTGTCGAGGTTGTATTTCCTCATCTGCAACTTGTGAGAGTAGAACGCATTGTCCCAAGGCATCATCTCGAAGTCCTTCCCCCCGGTGCGCCTTGCAAGTTTTTCCAGTTCGTCAAGTTCCTTCTCTGCGGCAGGCCTGTAAGCATCGATGAGTTGGTTCAGCAGCCGGTACACGTTGCGCGTGCTGCCTGCCATTCGGCGTTTCAGCACATAGTCGGCGTATGTCTTGTAGCCAAGCAGCTGCGCCACCTCGCGGCGCAGGTTCACGAGACGTTTGCAAATCCCGGTGTTGTTCTCATTGTTGTCGTGTATGCAGACGGAGTTGCGCGCCATGTATAGTTTCTCGCGCAGGTCGCGCCGTGCGCTGTATGTCATAAACGGGCCGTAGCTCGGATAGTCGAGCGTCACCACCCATCCCTCCATTCCGCGTTCCCTGGCAGCCATCGCCGCAGCCTCGCGTGCCGTGTTGGGCAGCCCGTCGAGGTCTTTCTCGTCGGTGAGGTGCAGTATGAAGGCCTTGTTTTCCTTCAGCAGGTTCTGCGAGAATTGCAGCGAGAGCATCGAGGCCTCCTCCGTCAGCCGCCGCAGCCGTTCCTTCCCGGCCTCATCGAGCAATGCCCCAGAGCGCACGAAGCCCTGGTAGGTGTTCTCCAGCAGTTGTTTCTCCTCAACGGAAAGCCTGCGGTGGTGCCTATGCACATACCTCACTCTCTCGAAGAGTTTCCCGTTGAGCATCATGTCGTTGGCATGTTTCGTCAGCATCGGCTGCACTTTCTGCGCCAGCGCGTCCATATCGTCGTTGGTCTCGGCGCTGAGCAGGTTGAAGAACACCGTGCTCACCTTGCCGAGCAGGCCATAGTAATCGTCATCGTCTTCCTTGGTGATCAGGGTGTTGTCGAACGTCGGCCTTTCGGGGTTGTTTATTATCCTGTCGATTTGCTCGTCTTCCCGCCTGATGCCCTCGGCGAATGCCTCCTCATAGTCCTCAAGCCTTATCTCGTTGAACGGCACAGTCTCGTGCGGCGTGTTATATTTCAGCAAGAAAGGGTTCACGCGATCCCCGCACTCCTTGCTCACGTTGTCCGTAGTCATGCGAATATTCTTTCTCTCATAAATTTTCTTCAACGTGCAAAGATAATAAAATAATTCCGTTTGGCACTTAACGCCTGAAAATTTAACTAATATTTCACTCCTTCAGCCGCTCAAGCGCAGGAATGTCCATCGTCGCGCGGCTGTGCGTGAGCACGCCGTCCTCCTCAAGGGCGGCGAGTGTGCGCGAAACGTTGATCCTGCTCTCGCCGATCATCGCGGCGAGCGTGTCCATCTTTATCTTGACGGTTTTGTGTCCCGCCGGTGTCTGGCACCGGCTCTCCACGAAGGCGAATATCTTCCCGCGTATGTCCTCCGGGGTTTTCCGCCATTGCAAGTGCGACTGCCTCTGGGCATTCGTGCAAAGAATGTTGAGCATGTTGATCCTGAAGATGCCGAAATCCGCCATAAGCCTGGCCACCCCGCTCTTCCCGATGCACACCATGCCGCAATCCGTCGCCGCCCTGAATGTCTTGGTGTAACGCTGTTCCATACCGAAGAGGCGTTCTGGCTGTATCATTGAAGGCGCCTTTATCGTCTCGAAAACAGTGTAACTGCCATCGTCCGCACTCATCACCGACTCCATCTCGCCCTGCATCAGGAAACACAGGTTTGTGCATGTGTCCCCCTCGCCGATCACCACCCTGTTCTTTCCATATTTCGCGAAGCCAAGCCGTGTGTGCGCCACGACGTTTTCTATGTCGCTGCGGCTCATTCCCTGAAACAGGGGGAGCATTAGTAGTTGGTCACGCAGGCGCAGCATGCCCATACCGTCATTTTTCTATCTTCCCCTCAAGTGACGGGGAGAACCACACCTTGTTCTTTCCGTCCCTGCCGGAATATATCAGATAGGCCATCAGTTCGGGATGATTCTCAAGCACGCGCTTCGTCCCGTCCACGCCGAGAACCATGAAAGCCGTGGCGTATGCGTCGGCGGTGGCGCAGTCCTTTGCGATTACCGTTGCAGAGAGTATGCTGTGCTGCACCGGGCGTCCGGTCTTGGGGTCTATCGTGTGCGCGTATTTCCTGCCGTTCTTGTAGTAGAACTTGCGGTAGTTACCGCTCGTCGCCATCGCCTTGTCTGTGATGTTGAGCACGGTCTGCAGTTCCCCGTCACCGCCCAGAGGGTCGTCAACAGGCTTCGTTACGCCAATTTTCCATGGCAGCCTTTTCTCGCTGTTGCCGCTCGTCACAATCTCCCCCCCAATCTCTATCATGAAGTTCTTGATGTCCTTGCCGCGCAGCAGACGCGCCACCACGTCACATCCGTAGCCCTTCGCTATCGCACTGAAGTCGAGCATCGTGCGCCGGTCCTTTTTCCTCGGGAAGCATTTTTTGCCGTCATTCACCACGCTGAACTTGTCGTTGCCGACGAATGCCCTCAAACTGTCCACCTGGCGCTTGTCCGGCATCTGCTTTGTCTTGAAGCCGAAGCCCCACGCATTGACAAGCGGTGCCACCGTTATGTCGAATGCCCCGCCGCTCTCCTTGTTCACCGTCTGTGAAAGCTCATACACCTCCATGAACATCCCGCTCAGTTCGGGTTTCTCGCCACGGTTGATTTTCGACACCGTTGAGCTTGGGTTATACATCGAGAACTCGTCGTCGACAGTCTTCAGCGCGGCCTCGATCTCGCTCTTCAGGTCGTTGTCAGACTGGTATGTCACGTTGTAGAACGTGCCGAACACCTCGCCCGAGTCGTGCTGGTAAGGCATTGTCTGCTGTTGCTTGATTATCAGCACCGTGCCGACAACAAGCACTACGAGGAAAAGGATTTGAAAAAAGCGTTTCGTCTTCATATTTCCAATATTAAGTTGAATGTGCCGCCGAGGCGCGAGCTGCCGTTTTTACCATAGCCCGGCACATACCACGAGTTGCCAAGTTCGCCGTTGTCAAAACTGATGCGCTGTCGGTAACGCACGCTCCATCCCAAGTGCAGCGGGCCCCATATCTTGGCCTCAACGCCGAACACCGCCTCCGCCCAGTGGTAGTGGCACTTGATGTCAGTGCCGCCATATTCCGCCGTGCCGCCCCACACGGGGTCTGTCAGCGCGGGGTGCTCCAAGTCATACTTCCACGCCGTGTAGGCATAGCGCACGCCACAGTACAGGCGGTAGATGTCGTTCTTGTTCCTCAGTATGTTGAAGTCGATGCCCACCCTGCCGTATGGCGCGCCGGTCTTGTATCTCGTGCCGGTTACGTCGTCGGTGTGGTCGGCCCTGCCGAAACCTATTTCGACGACGGGGAAATACCTGCCGCGCAGATTGACCCGCGCCGCGCCCTCATACTGTCCGTAGTCGGCAAATGCCGCCATGCCTGCACCCAGCAGGTCGGCGGATACGGCAGTGCCACGGTAGAACGGCAGCGTGTCCGGCACCTCTGCCACTTTCCTGCGCTGCGCGGAAGCATTCTGCGACACTAAAAGCAGGCTAATTGCCAGACATGAAATAAATGCGTATATGCTCTTTCGCTGCATCATAGTTCACCTCACTATCGTTTATACTGACAGATTCTATCTTGTTGTGCGTCGCCGTCACATCCTTTATCGTGTGGAAGAACGACGGGCCGCAGTCCGTGGATTCGAAATGCGGTACGTTCGTCTTGCTCACCGCTATGGTGTCGCACACTATGCCGCCCAGCGAGTCGCGCATCTCAAGCACGAAGCGGTCGGTATCGCCGGCATAGCTCACCGGCAGGCTGAACGCCTTTTTCCCTACACTGCGGTTCAGAAGTATTGTGTCGCTGCCGTCGACGCGCCTCGTGATCACCGTAAGCGTGTCTTCCAGAGCGAACGGTTTGCCATCGGCGCCATACAGGCCGTAATTGGCATAAACGGCATTGTTCAGCGGACAGTCTATCGTGGTGCAGGCCACGAGCATGGCGGCTGCGGCTATTACAACTGACAGTTTTTTCATTTACAAATACACTACTTTACACTTTTACCCACTAACCGTCGCGGGACTCCCGCGTCATATTTTCTCCGCCACCTGATACTCATTCCGTCCCTGCGACGACCGGCTTATCAGGTCGCCGATGAAGCCGGTGAGGAACAACTGCGTACCGATCATCATCATCGTCAGCGAGATGTAGAAGAACGGCGAGTCGGTGACGAGCCTCTGTCTGACACCATTGGCAAGACACCACAGTTTGTCGGCACCGATATATGCCGCAGACAGGAATCCAACGATGAACACCAGCGTGCCGAGGAAGCCGAACACATGCATGGGCTTGCGCCCGAAACTGCTGAGGAACCATAGTGTTATGAGGTCGAGATAGCCATTGAAGAAGCGGTTCAGCCCGAACTTCGTCGCGCCGTACTTGCGTGCCTGGTGGCGCACCACCTTCTCGCCAATCTTGTTGAAGCCCGCGTTCTTGGCGAGGTAAGGGATGTAGCGGTGCATCTCCCCGTAAACCTCGATGTTCTTAACCACCTCGCGGCGGTACGCCTTCAGCCCGCAGTTGAAGTCGTGCAGGTTCTTTATACCGCTTATCTTCCGTGCCGTGGCATTGAACAGTTTCGTGGGAATTGTTTTCGACAGTGGGTCGTATCGCTTCTGCTTGTAGCCCGAGACGAGGTCGTAGCCTTCCTCGGTGATCATGCGGTATAGTTCCGGGATCTCGTCAGGCGAGTCCTGCAGGTCTGCGTCCATTGTTATCACCACGTCGCCGGATGCCTCCTCGAAGCCGCAGTACAACGCCGGGCTCTTGCCGTAGTTGCGGCGGAACCTTATGCCCCTCACCTCCGGGTGCTTGGACTTCAGGTCGCATATCACTTCCCACGAACGGTCACGCGATCCGTCGTTCACGAAAATCACCTCGTAGGAGAAGTTGTTCACGCGCATCACGCGCTCTATCCACGCGAACAGTTCGGGCAGCGACTCCTCCTCATTATATAAAGGTATTACAACAGAAATATCCATGTCTTGTTTTTCTAAGATTTCTATTTCAACGCGGAGACCCGCCGCCTTCGCCGCCACGGATGCCGTGTCCGCCGCTCTTCTTTGCGAAAAGTGCCAGCGGCAGGCTGAGCAGCGCGCTGAGCAGCACATTACCGGCGAGGAACTGTATCACCACCTCCACAGGACGCATCTCTGATATTACTTCTATCGTTGAATCTATGTCCTGTGCCGTCAGGCCGTAGCTCCCAACCGTGGCAGCCATCTCCGGCGAGCGCAGCAAAGCTCCGTAACGCTCGATGAAGTATCCGTGATCCATGAACTGGAAATACACCAACTGTATGCCGGCGAACATCAGCGTAGCGCAGATGAGCATCATTATCGCGTATCCGAGCGCTTGGCGGAATCCCATGCTGTCGCCCAACTCCCTTCTGCGGAACGTCCTCATGCGCGACAAGGCATAGAACGGTGATGCCATGGCAATGATCATCGAGGCAAAGGACCACAACGTATCGCTGAAACCGGCTATCATGCATGCGAAACTGGCCGCCCACACCACGCCGACACGCGCTCCGTCTGTGAGCGAGCAGGATTTCATCCGGGAATACTCTTCTGGGGTTATCATTATTAATATGTGTGTTTCCGTCGGCAAAATTACGCATTTATTGATAAAACTCCAAAGAAAACGGCAATGTACTGAAATAAAAAAACATAAATGGCAGCCCGATACGCCTGCGAGGAACAAACGATATGCCCGGGCAGCCGACTATACTGTCAGTTAGGGCCACAATGACCGGTTTGGGGGTTATGACACAATGAAAAGAAGATTTTACAGTGACTGATTTGCGGTTGACTTCATACGGCGAAGCAAATACGGCGTAATTGCTCACCAAATACGGCGTAATTGCACGGCAAATACGGCGAGTTTGCACGGCAAATACGGCGAGTTTACAATATGGTCAGCAACGGACGGGAAGTGCATTTGTGACAAAGTAAGTTTCCATTGAGTATCTATGGATTATGCAACCGCTTTGCAATCAAATGATGCCTATTCCCTGTGTGTTGCCTTCCACCATGCCGTTTTTGTCTTCGTCGCTGCCGCCTTGTTCGCCGAAGGGTCACTGACGGAAATCCCGGAATAGTCAGTTATTGGGTTCTCCGTGCCGTTGTATGCGGAATAGAATGCGGCGGTCGCCGCCTTTGCCGGCACAAGTCTTGCGAGCGACTGCGTGAAGCGCGAATACATGGCCTCGTCACCGTCGCACAGCAACCTGACATAGTTATCGAAGTCGAAGAATATGTGCGTGCTCAGTCCGTCGTAGGCCTGCAACCGGTCAAGCATTCCGTCATCAAACGAATGCGAGGCGTTGATGTCGCGCATCACCGCCGCCATGTTCCCCAACTCGTCGCAGCGTATTGCCGAAATCGTCCCGTAGGGGTATTTATAGCCCTTGTAGAATGTGAGGAACTCGCTGCACGCCGCGCTCCAGTCCATCGACACTATTGATTTCCCCATCTTGTCATACGGCATCCCGTATAGCATTATCTCCGTCGGCGAGGCGACGATATAATCCGTCACGCGCCGCAGCTCGTATGCCGTCTCGACGTTTGCCATGTAGCAATCATCGAAAAGTATATAGTCAAGGTGCACGCCTGCCATGCCCATTGCCAGCGACAGGTCGGTGATGTCGGTCTGATACTTCACGTCGCCTGAATGTCCGAAGAAACGTGTCCGTTTCCATTCGTCCTCCTCTGTCGCGCCATTCTTTCTTGCAATGGCATGTTTGTTCTGCAATTTCGTTCCCTTTGGAATCCACGCCATGCCGTGACATCCTATTATCATTGCATAGTGCGGCGTTTCCGACAACGCCCTTATGTCGCTCATGATGCCGGCAATGCCGCCGGGCGTGGTGTATTCGTTGCCTGCAAACGTGTATTTCCTCAGCGTGTCGCGCTCGCACTTCCCGTTGCGGTATGCGATCTCCGTGAGCGACGCCTCCCTCTCGCCTGATGCCATGAACACGAGGAAGCGGCGGCCCTCGGCGCCCTTCATGCCGGCTATGGCGCGCTCCATGCCATCTATGTTGTTATGGAAAGGAGTGATCATGTCGCTGCCCGACCAGGGGAGGTACATTATTACGGTCTGCACGAACTTCGCCTCGGGTTTCTCCTCCGGTGTGTCGTCGTGACACGAGGCGAAGGCGATCACGGCCAACAGCAGCAATATGATTTTCCTCATAACAACTATGGCATCAAGCCTTCTTCCTAAGTTCCGCAATAGACTGTTTCAGAGAAGCGATCTTCTCCTCCGAGTCGCTCTGTTTCTTGCGTTCCATCGCAACGACTGCCTCCGGTGCGTTGGCAACGAATTTCCCGTTGGCCAGTTTCTTCATCACCCCGGCGAGGAAGCCCTCAAGGTGTTTCAGCTGCGCCTCCTGCTTCTCGATCTCCGCCGCGACGTCGATCAGCTCGCCCAGTGGCACGGCATACTCGTGCGTTCCCACCATGAACTGCGAGGCGTCGGCGTGCTTCTCCGCCACCGTCTCTATCCCCTTCAGGTTTGCCATCTTGGTCACCACTGCCGCATAGCCTGCATACGCATCCTCGCCAACGGACTGCAACGTCATACGCTCCTTGTTAGGGATGTTCTTCTGGTTGCGCACGGTGCGCACGCCAGACACTATCTGCTTCACGTTCCCTATGTCAGCCACGAGCCTCTTGTCACCATCGGCGGGGCTGCCCAGCGAAAGTTCCTCGCGCATTATGCTGTCGCCTGCGGAACGCTCATGTATGTGCTGCCACAGTTCCTCCGTTATGAACGGCATGAACGGGTGCAGCATCTTGAGCAGTGTCTCGAAGAATCCGAGCGTTGCCTCGTATGTCCTTCGGTCGATTGGCTTCCGGTATTCCGGCTTCACCATTTCGAGATACCAGCTCGAGAACTCGTCCCAGAAGAGTCTGTAGACGGTCATCAGAGCCTCTGAGATGCGGTACTTCGAGAACAGCTCGCTGAGTTCCCCGTTGACGGTGCGCAGCATTGCTCCGAACCACTCCACGGCAATCCTGTTTTCCTCCGGCTGCTCCACGTCAGCCGTTTCCCACCCCTTGACGAGGCGGAAGGCGTTCCATATCTTGTTGTTGAAGTTGCGTCCCTGCTCGCAGAGGCTCTCGTCGAACAGGATGTCGTTGCCGGCCGGCGCCGATAGCATCATTCCCATGCGCACGCCGTCGGCCCCGTACTTGTCTATCAGTTCCAGCGGGTCTGGCGAGTTGCCAAGGCTCTTCGACATCTTGCGCCCGAGCTTGTCCCTCACGATACCCGTGAAATACACGTTTTTGAACGGGAATTTGCCCATGTATTCCTCTCCTGCCATTATCATCCGCGCCACCCAGAAGAATATTATGTCGGGAGCGGTCACGAGGTCGGATGTGGGGTAATAGTACTTTATCTCCTCATTCCCCGGGTTGTTGATGCCGTCGAAGAGCGAGATGGGCCACAGCCACGAGCTGAACCATGTGTCGAGCGCGTCCTCGTCCTGGCGCAGGTCGCCGGGTTGCAGGTTCTCGCAGCCGCTCTCCCTGCGTGCCATCCCGAGTGCCTTCTCCGGCGATTCCGCCACCACGAAATGCTCCTCCCCGCCTGACTTGCCATCGCCTGCCTTGCCTGGCGTGGTGTAGTAGTATGCCGGGATGCGGTGCCCCCACCACAGTTGCCTCGATATGCACCAGTCCTGAATGTTCTCGAGCCAGTTTTTGTATGTGTTGACATATTTCGAAGGATAGAAGTGCATCTCGCCGTTCACCACCGGCGGCAGCGCGATGTCGGCGAAGTGCTGCATGCGCAGGAACCACTGCAGCGACAGGCGCGGCTCGATGGCGGTGTCCGGGTTGCGCTCGGAGTAGCCCACCTTGTTGGTGTAGTCCTCCACGCGCTCCATCAGCCCTGCCTTCTCGATGTCCTTGACAATCTGCCTGCGGCATTCGAAGCGGTCCATGCCGACATACAGCGGCGACTGCTCCGATATGGTGCCGTCGGCGTTGAATATGTCTATCGTCTCGAGGTTGTGCGTCTTGCCCAGCATGTGGTCGTTGGTGTCGTGCGCCGGGGTGACCTTCAGGCAGCCCGTCCCGAACTCTATGTCCACATACCTGTCCTCGATGACCGGGACGACCCTGCCCACGAGCGGCACGATCACTTTCCTTCCGTGCAGCCAGCGGTTCTTCGGGTCTTTCGGGTTGATGCACATGGCGGTGTCCCCCATTATCGTCTCGGGGCGCGTCGTGGCGACCACGGCATAATATCCGCGCTCGTCCCTGTGCATCACATTCCCCTCCTCCCCGGTGTATTCATCAATGCCCGCGCAGCAATTCCCATCGACATAATATTTGAGATAGTACAGTTTCGACTGCTCCTCCCTGTAGACGACCTCCTCGTTGCTGAGCGCGGTGAGTGCCTTGGGGTCCCAGTTCACCATGCGCAGGCCGCGGTATATCAGTCCCTTGTTGTACAAGTCGATGAAGACGCGCTTCACGCTCTCCGAGCGTTTCCCGTCCATGGTGAACGCGGTGCGGTCCCAGTCGCACGACGCGCCGATCCTGCGCAGTTGCTTCAGGATGATCCCGCCGTGCTCGTTCGTCCAGTCCCATGCGTGGCGCAGGAACTCGTCGCGCGACAGGTCGTGCTTTTTTATGCCCTGCCCCGCGAGTTTCCTCACCACCTTCGCTTCGGTAGCAATCGAGGCATGGTCGGTCCCCGGCACCCAGCAAGCGTTCTTGCCCTCCATGCGCGCCCTCCGCACAAGGATGTCCTGTATCGTGTTGTTGAGCATGTGTCCCATGTGCAGCACGCCCGTTACGTTTGGCGGCGGTATGACCACCGTGTATGGTTCGCGCCCGTCGGGCTTAGAGCTGAACAGTTTGTTGTCAAGCCAGTATTGATACCATTTCGACTCCACCTCGCGCGGGTCGTACTTCGTTGCTAATTCCATTTGCTATATCGTTTTATCTCGTTGTATTCATTATAATATAAAAACGCTGCAAAGTTATAAAAAAAATGCAACATGCAGCATAAGTTTGTGTACGAAATTAGCTTTGTGGCATAATTATAGGTATGTGTTGACACATAGCAAAATTAATTTTCGACAAGTGCCGGAGCGCAGCGAACCGAAAGTTAACAAGTCATACCATCAAGGAACTATCTGTATGGCAGCGGAAAGTTGCTTGGCAATTATCTCAAGTTTTAATGAACTGTTGATACGACAAATGGAAAGAAAATGAAAAAAAACTCGTAGAAAGACCTCCCTAAAATAAAGAAAATTCTAAAGAAACTCTTATTTTTCTATGTTTGTCCAATGTTTTTTGTAAATTTGCACAATAAAATGAGATATATTCATGAAGTTAAACCGCATAAAAGATATACTTGAGGAAAAAGGAATTTCTCAGACATGGCTTGCAAAGAAGTTGGACAAGAGCTTCAATTCGGTAAATTCATATGTGTGTAATCGGTCACAACCCAATCTTGAAACACTCCTTAAGATATCCAAGATATTGAAAGTGGATATGAAAGATTTGATTGCAGACCAAGGAGAAATTGAAACAGAATAGTATGAAATATAATATCGAATATTTCCTTGAATTAGAAGGACAACAACTGATAAAGAAATTATCAGAATGCTATCCTTGTGACTCATTGATGCCAGGGGTGCCATCTGAAAAAGCAATCAATAGTACTTTCAAGCAAGTGCACACTTCTCTTGTTAACAATCTGATTAACAAATTTATGTTGGTGTCATGTAAGGGGTATGCCCCATCCGCTTTTTATTCTTTGTTTGAAGGAACTCTATCAGATGACCCAACTCTTCCTGACAACCTTGAGGTAGAAAACATTCCGCAATTATGTGAAAAGTTGCATGTTTCTTTTCTCAACTCCCTCTTCTCCTATTCCCAAGGAAAGATTTATAGAAAGAAGTCAAAAAACAATCTTTTAGAAGTTGGTGCAGTTTACACACAAGATCAAATTGCCTATGATATAGTGCATAGAACTTTGTCTAATATGTCTTCCATCGATAAGCCTAAAGATATTAAAATACTTGACTTTGCCACAGGTACAGGCAGGTTTTGCCGACAGATTGTAAAGTGCATGTATGAGGTTTTCGGAATAGTTCCAGACTATTCTATCTTGAATAATATATATGCTGTAGACATTGATCCTGTCGCGCTTAACGTATGCAGAATGAATGTTTTATGTTTGCTGGACGCATTGAACATTGACAAAGCGAAGATCGTGTCTGAGCACCTAATTCTCAAGAATGCCTTGATGAAAGGAGGTTTGTTTGAAAATAAAATGACTATTAGTCATAATGATCTTGGAGGACTCTTCTATAATGGCTTTGATGCAATAGTTTCCAATCCACCATATTTAGTACTTAAACCAAACAAAAATAAGATGGATGCGAAAACTGTTGAGAACATCAACAATATGGCAAAATATTTCAGAAGCTCAAGTGACTATAAGTATTCTATCGAAGGAATGCTCAATTTATATCAGTTGTCATTGGAGGCTATGCTTGGAATGCTTAAAGTTGGAGGTGAAATGGGAATAATATGCCCGTCCACTCTTTTTGCAGATGTTTCAGCATCTACACTAAGAAAGCATCTTCTTGCAAAACATAAGGTGTCGTATATTAAATACTTCTCTGAGGATGATCCGTTGTTTGATAATGTCACTCAAGCGACCTGTATCTTCCACCTTACAAAGGTGGGAGAAAGTTCCCTAATTGATATTGTTCAAGGACAAAGAAATTACCAAATTGCCTTAGACGATGTAAAGCATGTTTTTGCAGCAAATTGGGAAATACCTTCCATTGAAAAGGTTGAATGGGATATTCTCAGAAAGTTGCTTTCCATTCCAGCCATTAAAAATCGACCTCAGATACGCAATAAACGTGGTGAACTTGATATTTCTTTGTCTAAGGACTATATTACCTCAGACCCCACATCATTAAGATTGGTAAGAGGAAATATGATTTCTGGAGATTCTATAGTTGACATCAACCACGAGTATGTCAAACCGGAGTTTCTTGAGAAAAAATCTCAAGACTATCTTTCCCAAGATAAAGGTAGAAAGAGATTGGTTTGCCAGCAAATTTCAAACATGTCTCAAAAAGTCAGACTGAGATTTGTCGTATGCGAAAGCAATGATATACTTGGAAATTCATGCAACTATATCACCGTTGCAGAAGAGAATATTCCTAAAATGAAAGCACTGTTAAACAGTGCATTATTAAATTGGAGATTCAAAATTACTAGTACAAACAACCACATCAATAATTATGAATTAGATGAACTGCCAATCATTGACTTGGACTCCGTTACATCCGATATTATTGACTTGGATGAAATTAGTAGAAACAAGAAGATATGTTATCTCTATGGCTTAGAGAAAGAAGAAGTGAATTTCATAATCAATCAACAATATGATATTATATAATCACGTTGCTTACAAAATGTGCCAGCACGAAAGGGATATGGCTCAGCATATTCCAGCAGGCGGTAATTGGAAAGATATACCAGAAGAAATAACCGACAACCGCTTGGCCAACATTCGTGATGGCGGTGGCAGAACAACATACTATGGACGTCTCAAATGGGATAAACCCAGCTATACAATTAACACGTTCTTTAATCGTGTTCCAAACGGATGCAACTTGCATCCTGACCAGATGCGTGTGATGTCTACAAGAGAAGCTGCTCGTTTCCAGTCATTTCCGGACGATTTCATTTTCGTGGGAAAGAAGGCTGGAATCTACAAGCAAATAGGTAATGCAGTACCACCGTTGCTGGCAAGAATGATCTCTGCCTTGATCAAGCCTCACTTGGACAGATATAACATAGTAGACCTATTTGCTGGCTGCGGTGGACTCTCTGAAGGCTTTATTCAGAATGGGTTCAATCTCCTTGCAGCAAATGAGTTTGATGCCAGTGTGTTTGAAACAAATAAGTTCAACCACTCTAAGTATGCGAGTGAAGACAAATTTATCCTCGGTGACATTACAAAGGATGAAACCAAACAAAGGGTTTACGATGCCTGTGGTGACAAACAAGTAGATGTTATTCTTGGTGGCCCTCCATGCCAGGGCTTCTCATATGCTGGCTGGAGAGATCCAAATGATCAAAGAAATCGGCTCTTTAGAGATTTCGTCGACATAGTTACCACTTTGTATCCAAAGTTCTTTGTCATGGAGAATGTTCCTGGTATTCTCACTATGAGAAAGGGTGAAGCCATAAAGGAAATAATTCAAGCATTTGCAGATGCTGGCTACCATGTAGGTACTCCATTAAAACTGACTGCGGCTGATTTTGGTGTACCGCAAAAGCGTAAAAGGGTCATTTTGATTGGTTGTCGCGAGAACATTACAATCAATCAGCCAGCACCATTGTTTACGGACAGGTCAGAAGGATTCTTTCCTCTTCCTCAGTATGTTTCCGTCAGAGAAGCAATCGGTTCTTTTCCTCCAATTCCTGATGGTGGTGGTGAAAACGAGATTGAGGTAACGTTTGAGAATCCTTCTGCTTATGATAGGCTTATGGCAAAAGAAATTACTTTTGAAGAGTTCTATCAGATTAAACTTAATGAAATGTAAATAGGATATGTAGTAGGTAACTCTTTCCTATCTTTAGATTTAGGGTGTTTTTTGTGGATCAAAAGTTTCTAAGTTCAAGCAAATAGGAAATTTGACGCCACCTCTCTTAAGTAAGTTTGTTTCAACACTAATTGAAACACATCTTGATTCATACAACTTTGTTGGATGGATACAATAAAAAGGATTGGGCATCCATCCTTTTTTACTTATACTCATTATCTGAACTATCTGCAGCCATACTAGTATAACCTTCAAATTCTTCAATACTATAAGTCTTGAGTCCGTTCTCTATGCGAAAGATTTTTTTTGAGATTTCTTCGATTAACGACTTCAATCTTTTATCTGCTACATCATAATCTTTTAATATGATTGCAGCAAGAATTGGTCGGAGTTCATAAGAATCCTCGTTTATCAAAAAGTAATTCTTGCGATTTTGTTTGGTAAGAAAATCTTCAAGGCTTTCGAAAGCAATTCGTACATAACGCTCTTGATTCTTTCTTTTGTTCTTGCTATCGAGAGGATTGGCTACAATAACCATTCGGTCTAAGTGCCTAAGGTCAAAATTTTCAAAGCGATAATCCATCATAGAAAATTCAGGATGAAGATAACGCATTAAGAAATCTTTACCTGTTTCCTGATGAATGATTGCCAAGATATTGAGTATATTCTGATGGCATTTTGCCATGATAGAACTTGCCTTCTTTGCTTCTATATCGTTAGTAATATTGTTTTTCACAATATCCCAAATATACTTAGAATGCCAACTTACGACCTGATAGCCTTTCTTTTCTAATGCTATCAAAGTATCCACATCTGCCTTAGTGAATCGATTGTTCTTTGAACTATTACAACTTTTACACATTGGCGTGAAATGCCGACTGTGACAGAAACCAAGAGAAACTGGTCCTATATGATCAGCTGACATATTTTCCACGTTTCCACATACGGGACAAGCCATAGGAGGTTGTTTGTGGAATTCTCCCATCAAACGATTTGCTAAATTATAATCTCCATCTGACCAATCTTCATATGCTCTTCTATCTTGTACATAGGTCTTCATGTTATCATCGCGACGGCCAGTATCCTTAGTTTTGCGGCAACATAAAGCATAAGAATGGAAACCATTGTATCGGTCAGGAGGATTACACATAACTCCAGGAGAGAACAAAGAACTTTCCTTGTCAATAAGTTCTGCTTTGATATATTCAATGAGTTTATCTGCGTTAGCAGCTGTAGGAATTTTAAGCAAGCGAGATAATTTGTCCAAAAGGGCTTCCGAAGTACAAAACTCACGAACAAATTCGCGAATTGTATAGTCGGTTTGCTCTAATTCTAATCCAAATTCTTTATTCAGTTTTTTTAATGTTCTAAGTGTGGGATATTCATAGAATATACTTCTTTCTTCTCCACAGCATTGACAAACATGAATTCCTGTAGGATGTATCAATCTTGCAGCTTTGGCATAACAACCCTTTTGGATGGGAATGCCAAGTTTTTTGCAAGTTGCATCCCACCACGTTTGTCTCATTTGACCCTTAGGGGATTTACCAGTTACAACCCAGTTTACCTTGCCATATTTGTCACGATCGTAGTACAGACCTTTATAGTTGGGATGCGCCACAATCATCTCAACATATTTGTCATAATTAGTATGATATCCAATTTTGCTCATAGCTATATAGGTTATGAATATGCTATGAGAGCCAAAAGCCCTCTTCTAAAAAGAAAAAAGGGCGTGGCGGAATTCTTGTGCTACACCAAAGCCTTGCACAGCTCACGTCAGACAACAATCCTTCTCTCCACGCCCATACATTGAGAGCGCAGACATCCGTTGTCTTAACTAAACTGACGTTTCGTGAAGTGCAAGTTTGGGTGTATCAGTTGAGTCAAGGATGTCAAAAAACTCTATTTCTTCTTTATTCTATTCATTTTTTTAAGTTAATACTCGATTTAATTAAAACAACGCATAAAATGCTTTGCAAAGGTACAACCTTTTTCTCATAAATTTCTCTTTTTTCATGCTTACACTTGAATTATTCTCATTTCTTACATAACAACACTCTGTTAATTATAATGCAACCGTTTGAAAATGAGAAAATTAGATAACCATATATAACCAATGAATTTTGGTTAAATGGCTGATTGTCCGTAACTTTACATTTTACAAGACTTAAAGTGAATGACATCAGAAGCACTCAACCAATATAAGGAAATCTGCATATATGCCATCAAAAGTTAAATGCCGTGTTAGGATGTCTTGCGCAAATGCCGCTTAATATTCCAAACCGAGTTCTGTTTCCGCGATGCCAGGCAATATAGCGGACCGCGCATTGCCAGACAAGACACAAGAACCATCCAGACTTCTCCCACAACGCGTCATTCGCGTCACATTATGTCGCGGAGGTGATGATGAATGGAAACAGCCTGCCGTATTACATGGCTTCTTTCAAGGAACTCATTGCGAGCACATACATCGCAAAATTAAATTTCGACAAGTGTCGGAGCGCAGCGAACCGAAAGTTAACAAGTCATACCATCAAGGAACTATCTGTATGGCAGCGGAAAGTTGCTTGGCAATTATCTCAAGTTTTAACGAACTTCGTGGAATATAACACCTGTTTAAATTGAATAAATTTCACCAGTGATGTTGCTGTATGTCAGATTTATTTGTTACTTTTGCATCAAAATAGAAGGAGCAATGCATACAAGGGAAGAAAAACTGGAAGCCTTCGGGAGACTGCTCGACGTGCTTGACAGGCTGCGGAAGGAATGTCCGTGGGACCGCAAGCAGACCAACGAGAGCCTGCGACCGAACACAATAGAGGAGACCTTCGAACTGTGCGACGCGCTGATGAAGGACGACGCAAAGGACATCTGCAAGGAACTGGGCGACGTGATAATGCACGTTATGTTCTACGCGAAAATCGGCGAGGAGCAGGGAAAGTTCGACATTGCAGACGTGTGCGAGAAGGAGGCCGACAAGCTGATTTTCCGTCACCCGCATGTATATGGCGAGGCGGAGTCGCTGAAACACTCGCCGCTGATACACGCCGAGGCAGGCAAGGAACTTGACACGGGACAGGTGCTCGAGAACTGGGAGCAGATAAAACTGCGCGAGAAGGACGGCAACAAGAGCGTTCTCTCCGGAGTGCCAGACGCGCTGCCGTCGCTGATAAAGGCCTACCGCATACAGGACAAGGCGCGCAACGTGGGCTTCGACTGGCAAGACCGCCAGGACGTGTGGGACAAGGTGCGCGAGGAACTGGGAGAACTGGAGGAGGAACTGAAAAACGACGACGGGGACAAGGCGACGCGCGAGCTCGGCGACTTCCTGTTCTCGGTGATCAACGCCGCGCGGCTCTACCACCTGAACCCAGACAACGCGCTGGAGCACACCAACCGCAAGTTCATCAGGAGGTTCAACTATATCGAGGAACACTCGATAAAAGCAGGCAAGCCACTGACGGAAATGACCTTGGGGGAGATGGACAGACTATGGAACGAAGCAAAGGAAAAAGAATGTAAATGATATGAGGAAACTATTTTTTTTATGTGTCTCTGCCATTGCCGCAGCCGTGATTGCCGGTTGCAGCGGGGGCAAGACAAAGGATGCCGGAGGCAGCGACTCTCTACGGACTGACAGCACAGCCGAGCAGGACAGCTCCCTGTACGGACGGTGTGGGGATGGCTGCGCCATGAACACGCTGCAACTCATAACCGACAATGGCGACACGCTATACCTCGGCTATGACCCGGACGCGGACATGTCGCCAGTGCGCGGGGGAATCGCCGTGGGCGACAGGGTGGCGGTGACGCTCGGCAATGACGAATATGGCGAAAAAATCGCCGCGAGCGTGATAAACCTTACCACACTGCTCGGCAAATGGCAGAGCCTCGAACGTGCGTTTGAGATCAAGGAAGGAGGGGTGGTAAAGACTACCGTAAACGAACAGAAGCCTTACACCTCGTGGAAAATCGTCAACGGCAAACTTGTACTGAGCGCCGACACGTTCAGCATATACGAACTGGGCGCCGACTCGCTGTATCTCGAGAACAAAGTGGGCATATTCGCCTACAAGAGAGTGAAATAGCATGACGCCATGACTCCTTTCAGAGTATCCATTCTCGGGTGCGGGAGCGCGCTACCCACTCTGCGGCACTGTGCCTCGTCGCAAGTCGTGGAACTGCGCGACAAGAAATTCATGGTTGACTGCGGCGAGGGAACGCAGATGCAGCTGCGCCGCGCAAGGATTGGCTTCAACAGCATAAGGGCGGTGTTCATATCGCACATACACGGCGACCACTGCTTCGGACTGATTGGGATGATAAGCACATTCGGCCTGCAGGGACGCACCGCGCCGCTGCAAATATATGCCCCCAAGGAACTCGGTGAAGTGCTTGACACACAACTGCGGCTGTTCTGCGCGCACCTTGACTATGAGGTGACTTTCCATGCCGTCGACCCGTCGGCACAGAATGTGGTGTATGAGGACAACAGCCTGCAGGTGGAGACCATACCACTGCAACACCGTATGCCGTGCTGCGGCTACATCTTCCGCGAGAAGCCAACGCTGCCGCATATACGACGCGACATGATCGACTACCTGAAAATCCCTGTAAGCCAGATAAGCAACATCAAGTCGGGAGCCGACTGGGTGCGCGAAGACGGGACTGTCGTGCCAAACAAGCGTCTCGTGTCGCCGGCAGACAGGCCGCGGGCATACGCCTACTGCTCCGACACGCGCTACGTCCCCACGCTGCACGAACGCATGGAAGGCATAGACACGCTTTACCACGAGAGCACATACGGGGACGACGACGCGCAGTTGGCGGAGAAATTCTGCCACAGCACTGCGAGGCAAGCCGCACTCGTGGCGCGCGCCGCCGGGGTGCGACGGCTGCTGCTTGGGCATTACAGCTCGAGGTATGATGACGAGAGCATTCTGCTACGACAGGCAAGGGAGGTGTTCCCCGAAAGTTACCTGACGAATGAAAAAGACATTTTCGATATATAAATATCGACAAAAATTTGCATGTCTCAAAGAAAAGCACTATATTTGCAACGGTTAATCAACATGATGCGCGTATGATAAAGAATATACTGATATTCTCAATGGCCTCGATACTTATTTCTGCAATTCCAGTAATGAGTCATGCCGAGACCGCGATAGAGATTATAGACAATGACTATCAGAGTGTTACGATCTCCGTACAGGAGTCTGTGCTGCACGTCACTGGCGCCAACGGGCAGGTTCTCCAGATATATAATGTTGCCGGAGTGATGGTCAAGAGCATAAAGGTGGAAGGAAACGACAGACGCTATGAGCTGAACCTGAGCAAAGGGTGCTACATAGTAAAAGTAGGCAAGACGGTAAGGAAAATATCAATAAAATAACACTGCCAGACTAAATTAAACCAACCAACGGGTTTGCAAAAGCAGATTTTCGTCTGCTTCATTGTGCTTTTGGCACTGCTGTCATGCACAGATGGAGACAGACAGCCATACCAGGACATAACGCCCGAGGCACTCTCCATGATGAAAGTGCCTGAATATGAGCTCAACAATGAAAAGATACGCGGGCAGATAATACGGCTGACAAAGAGCGAGACATCCTCTTCGGCCGCCGTGAGGTTTGTGCGCGGATACTATTCCGGCGGCAACCAATTCATCTGGATAGACCGCCACGGCATAAACCCACGCGCAGACACGCTGCTGTCTTTCATTTCACGGGTAGGGGAAATGGGGTTCAGGAAAGAAATATTCAGGGTCGCGCAGATTGAGGAAGACCTTCGGCGCGTGCGGCAACTCGATTTCGACAAGCCGGCGAACACGGTAAACAAAGTGTTCGCAAGACTGGAATATAACCTGTCGCGGGCATTCATGAGATATTCAGCAGGACAGAAATTCGGTTTCGTTAACCCCTCGGTGATACTCAACCGCGAGCCGGAAGACGACAGCGAAGGGGCGCGGATGGTGTACAAGCACCAGTTTGATATAAGAATCGAACACCCGACGGAATCATTCTACAACAACGCCATCGCCACGGCAGGAGGCGGAAACCTCGGGGAATTCCTGCGCGGGGTGCAGCCGAAACGCAAACTATACAAGCAGCTCCAGGAGCATCTCAACAGTGGAAACCTGTCAGAAAGCGAGTGGCTCGCAACGCTGTGCAACATGGAAAGGTGCAGATGGAGGGAGAAAATGACGGAGGAAGACTGCGGCAAATATGTATTCGTTAACATTCCGTCGTTCGTGCTGAATGCCGTGGACGGCGACAGTACACTGACGATGAGGATGTGCTGTGGGGCTAACAAGACAAAAACACCATTGCTGACGAGCGAGATAATAAGGATCGATCTCAACCCGATGTGGAACGTACCCCATTCGATTGCAAAGAACATAGCCGGAAGCATCGGGTATATGGAGCGCAACAACATGTTCATCTACGACGTGAAGAAAGGCGTGCTGCCCGCAAGCGAGGCATCGCGCGAACTGATACTGGACGGAAAGCAGCGCATCGTGCAGGAGGGCGGGAACGGCAATGCGCTCGGACGCATAATCTTCAGGTTCAACAACAATTTCTCCGTATATCTGCACCACACCTCAACCCCGTGGGCTTTCCAAAGCGCAAACCGCGCCATATCACATGGCTGCGTGAGGGTTGAGAAACCATACGAGCTTGCCGTGTTCCTTATGAAAGACAAGGACATGGACCTCGCACGGAAGATAAGATACTCGATGACATACGAGGTGAGGAAAGACAGCGAGGGGAATGTCATCGGTCCAAAAATAAAAAAGGACAGCATAGTGAGGAACGTGAAGGTAACGCCGCACGTCCCGGTGTTCATCACATACTACACCATTTATCCCGACAAGAACGGCAACATGGTCAAATTCCGCGACGTATATGGATACGACAAGCGCATCATCAAACAACTGAAGCAATTCGCCACGCGCAGATAAAAACGGACGGGAGATGACGAAGGAAGAAAGTTACCTTATCTCGCAGTTGGCCGACAAGAACACGCGTAGAGAGGCATTTGCAAAGGTGGTGAGGCTGTACGGCGAGCGCATCTACTGGCAGATAAGGCGCATAGTGCTCACACACGAGGATGCCGACGACGTTCTCCAGAACACATTTATGAAAGCGTGGGCGGCGCTCGACAACTTCAAAGGCACGTCAAAAATATCGACGTGGCTCCACCGGATAGCAATAAACGAATCGCTCGACCATGTCAGACGCTCAAGAAACAAGATAAGCACCGACACCTGCGTTCCCGTGGCCAGCCGGCTCATGGCAGACGAGTATTTCGACGGCGACGCCGCAGAGGCATTGCTGCAGGAGGCCGTCGCCATGCTGCCCGACGTGCAGCGCACTGTGTTCACGATGCGGTATTATGAAGAAATGAAATACAGCGACATAAGCGAAGTCCTCGGGACATCCGAGGGAGCACTGAAAGCATCATACCACATTGCCGTAAAGAAAATATCAAAATACGTATTAAACCATGGCAACAAACTGCCGTCTAAAGACTAAAAGAGAGAAAATCAATGGCAGTGGAAAACAACATCGCAACTAATTCCGGCAGAGAAAACCATTTCAGAGTTCCAGACGGTTATTTCGCATCGATAGAGAAGCAGGTTATGGACGGCCTGCCAGACTGCAACAAGCCATTGCAGGATGGCAAGGTGAAGCGTCTTCGCCTGTGGAGACGCATAGGCGGGTATGCCGCAGCGGCATGTTTCGCCGGGCTGCTGGCTGGCTACGTGATCCATCACAAAGCAGACCCGGCAGCGGCGACACAAACTGACGATGCCGGCATAGCCGTGACCGATGACGAATACTACATGGACATGGCCGTTGACGACATTATGATGGACGATGACGACCTGTACTCATATATCGCGAACGAATAAAAAGACACAAAAACAGGAAATGAAGCAACAACTCATCATATCCTTACTGCTGCTCATGTCTTTTTTGCCGCTGAATGCTCAGCGGCATAATGGCGGAAAGAATTTCGACCCAGCAAGGTACAAGGCCGAAATGGAGCAGTTCATCGTACGCGAAGCATGTCTCACGCCGCAGGAGGCATCTGTGTTCTTCCCAATTTTCGATGAGATGAAACGCAAGGAAAGGACGTTGCGCAACCACATCTCGGCACTTCGCAGGGTGAAGCCCGCGACCGAGCAGGGCTGCGCGGAGGCGGTGAGGAAGCGTGACGTGCTCGAAATACAGATAAAGGAACTTCAGCAGCAGTATCACAACCGCATGTTGAAAGTGCTGCCTGCAAGCAAGGTGTATGATGCACTGAGGGCGCAGCACCGCTTCAACCGCCGCATGTTCAGGAAGGGGATATGCGGCCAACGTAAGTAGATGAGGCGATGAGCAATCGCAGGACATGGCCTAATCCCTGAACCTTTCTCCCCAGCACTTAAGCATTCTCTGGTATTGTTTTTCCTCCATAGGTGAGTGCTGTGCGTGCCACAGGCGCTCGCCGCGCAGTTCATCGGGCAGGAATTGCTGCTCGACGAAATTGTCTGGATAGTCGTGTGCATACTTGTACCCGTCGGCGTAACCCAGTTCCGCCATCAGTTTCGTCGGCGCATTGCGCAGGTGGAGCGGCACGGGCAGGTTTCCCGTCTCCCTCACCACCTCCAAGGCACGCCCTATTCCCAAATACGAAGAGTTGCTCTTCGGCGATGTCGCGAGATACACGGCACACTCGGCAAGCGGTATGCGCCCCTCCGGCCAGCCAATCTTCATCACCGCATCGAAGGCAGCGTTGGCAAGCAGCAGGGCGTTTGGGTTGGCAAGCCCTATGTCCTCGGCGGCGCTTATCACCATGCGGCGCGCAACGAACTGCGGGTCCTCGCCGCCCTCTATCATACGCGCCATCCAGTAGAGCGCGGCGTCGGGGTCGCTTCCGCGAATGCTTTTTATGAAAGCTGACACGATGTCGTAGTGCATCTCGCCCTCCTTGTCGTATGCGAGGGGGTTCTGCTGCAGGCGGTCAGCCACCACCTCATCGGTGACAACGACATCCTCACCCTCCGGCGACGCCTCCACCACGAGTTCGAGTATGTTGAGCAACTTGCGAGCGTCACCGCCGCTGTAGCGCATCATCGCCGCCGTCTCGCGCAGCTCTATGCGGCGTTTCCTCATCTCCACATCGTTCTCCACGGCCCGCATCAGCAGTTGCGTCATGTCGTCCTTGCCGAGAGGCTTGAGGACGTAAAGCTGGCAGCGCGAAAGCAGAGGCCGTATCACCTCGAACGACGGGTTCTCCGTCGTCGCGCCGATGAGCGTCACCACGCCCTTCTCCACCGCCCCGAGCAGCGAGTCCTGCTGGCTCTTGCTGAAACGGTGTATCTCGTCGATGAACAATATCGGGCTCACGGTGTTGAAAAATCGCTCCTGCCTTGCCTTCCCTATCACCTCACGCACGTCCTTCACGCCGCTCGTCACGGCACTCAGTGTGTGGAAAGGCGTCTTCAGCATTTTGGCTATTATCTGCGCGAGGGTTGTCTTCCCCACCCCCGGCGGCCCCCACAATATGAACGATGATATTCGCCCCGCGTCTATCATCCGACGCAGGACAGCACCCTCGCCCACCAGATGTCTCTGCCCGATGAACTCACCGAGCGTGCGCGGCCGCATTCTTTCTGCCAAAGGTTCTGCCATATACAGATGCAAAATTAGGAAATAAAAATGAGAAAAAGAAACGGCACGGACGTTTTTTACGTTTTGCGCCCCCTGTTTCCCGAAATTGAAACGATTGGCGCGTCGCGCGCATCGCCTCACCATCGCCGCACATATAACCTGCATCCGACAGCAAAGCGTTTTCCACTTGAGTGCGGACGGTAAAGCAAATACGCCGGATTTGTGAGGCAAACACGCCGTAATTACATTGCAAACACGCCGTAATTACATTGCAAATACGCCGAGTTTGGTGAGCAAATACGCCGAATTTGCTTTCCTGTAAGGCACAACAGGGAAGTGCCCCCGTGTTGAAACACGCGTTTCCCACCTACCGCACAACAGGGAAACAGCATGGTTTTCACGCCACGGCTGTAAGTTCCAAAACGAAGTGCAATAAAAGAGTACCCCTCGCCGAGAGATGCAGACAACCTCTCGCTACGCTTCGAGAAAGTCTGCATCTCTCGGCGAGGGAAAATAGACAACCAGCAATACAAATAAAAAAAGAACACTGGGAAAAGAAATTGCCGGCATCGTCGGCACCAGTCAGGCAACACTCTCACGTGAAATCAGACGCAACAGCACGCCATCGGGAAAGTATATCTGGATAAAGGCGCACGATATGGCTATGCGGCGCAGGAAGAGAACGGTAACGAACGCCAGGCTCCCCGACGGATTGGTCTGGAGACTGCTGCTGCCATACAAGGACTGCCTGAAGACCATTACAACAGACAACCTGCCTGGGCAACCGGCTAAAACCAGTTCGGGCTTCAATGACTGATTTTGGTTCAAATCTCAACTACCTATTATGCCCGCAAAAGATTCTATATTTGTTGTATATCTCAGATAATCAGCAAACTAAGAATGAATAAAGGATAAATGGGTTACGAGTCGGAAACGAGCGAGTTCCTTTTCCTTATTCTGCAATGCGCCAAAGAACACTTAAATTGATTGTGGAAAGATAATGTTTTCTGATTAAAAACAGTGTGCTTTTTACGGAAATAAATAGGAAACACACCTAAAAAATAATCACATACAAAGTCTAATGGGAGGAATTTGATGGGATTTTCAGCCTAATTATTAAGCCTGCAAAAATACCCAGAGTCAACTCTTTTGCATTGCAAAATAAGAAAAATGAAACTTGTTAATAAAAATCGGCAATTTCTTGGAAAATTAAAAAAATATCAATATATTTGCCACCGATAAAAATAGTACGAATGTAATAATATTCCCATACAGCTAATTTATATATAAATGACAAAGAAAGAAGAACGCAGATATAATATCCTCTTGGGGGCATTCAGGCTCTTTTTAGTGAAGGAATATGCTGACGTAACGACAGCAGATATCGAGGAAATAACCGGGTTGTCGCGTGGTGCCATATATTATAAAGTGAAGAACAAGGAAGGGTTATACCGGGCTGTCATTGACAAGTTCGTCCTCGATTTCCTGTCCGAGTCTTTGCACAACAGTATATCAGTTTCGGAAGAAACGCCGTTTTGGGATTTCATCATGAGCGATTTAGAGCTTATACGGCAGAGAATGGAAAGAATGAAAGCCGCTAACGCAGAGTCAAGTTCCACTCAGTTTGTCAATTTGTTGTCTTCTGCGGATTTTCACTATGAAGGTTTTGAGGAGAAATTCAAGGAACTGGAAACGAATATCTCTGACTTGTGGATTGAGTATTGCCGCCGTGGCATCGAGGCGGGCGAACTCAAAAAAGACCTTGACCTAAATCTGGTAATTTCTACGTTTCGCTCCTTGTATTATGGAGATTCTTTCTGCCTTTCCATGATTGGAGGGGAGCTGGATATTGAGGAACTGAAGAGAAAATACTCGTTATTATATAATACCATACAATCATGAGGTTTGTCTTTATAATAGTTCTGTTGTTTTCGTGCAAAGTTCTCAACGCCCAGATATCCGGAGTGATAATAGATGAGGAAAAACTACCTGTCGAATTTGCAACTATTAGGCTGTACCAAATTCCTGATAGTGTTCTGATTGCCAGTACGGTATCCAATAATAAGGGATATTTTTCTTTCCCGGATAATGTCTCCCAGCAACTTATACTAAAAATATCTTCCGTGGGTTACGAAACGATATATTTAGCGGCCAAGTCTCACCAAGAAATCATCTTGAAGCGGTATTCTGAAGAACTGCAGGAAGTAGTTATTTCTGCAAGGGAGATTGAGACTTTCGGGAGTAAGGACAAACTACTCATCCCACAAAGTCTGAAAGAAAGAGCCTCCTCTGCCTTGGCGGCCTTGGGAGAAATGCCACAATTTCAATTGAATAGAATTTCAAATATCCTTCAAACGACAGACCGGCAGAATATACTCATTCTCATAGATGGCATACAGGCGAATGAAAATGACTTAATGGCTCTACCTGCAAAAAAGATCAGGAGAGTTGAGTATTTTACACAGCCACCGGCAAGATTTGCCAATAAAAACGTAGGTGCAGTGCTAAGCGTCTTTACCATAAAAGAAAAGGATAGCGGGTTTAACAGTTTTATTAATACAGTAAACTCATTTACAACGGGTTACGGAACAAACACTATCAATGCGAAGTGGTACACGCCCAAGCACCAGATTGCCCTTTCTTATTTCATTGATTACAGGAATCTTAACGACAACAGAATCGATCAGACTTACGAGTATGAGATAGACCATGCAAATTTCTCCAGCAAACTGCAAGGACTTCCCGGTACTTACAAGGGGGAGTATCATATCATAGGGGCAGATTACATGTTTCGTCCGGATGACAACCAACTGTTTTCTGCTAAAGTAAGGTATCGCCTCAACCCGGGGCGGGAAAGCCATCAACAAACTGCAACAACGAAATTTGGTACAGGAATTCTACAACAAGGTTATTCGGCAAAAAAACTTAAAAGTAATTATGATGCTATATCATTGGATTTGTATTACAATAGAAAATTGAAGAACAACCAGGAATTGACAGCCAATTTTGTGGGATCTTATTTTGATTCCAAATCGGACAATCAGATTTCCCAAGAAAATTCAGATAATACATTAACTTATCGGTACAACAACCATCTCAGGAATTACTCTAATTCCATCATATCCGAGTTGCTTTACAACAAGTCCTTTTCCAATGAAAATATAAGCTTCGGGGCAAGATACTTTTATAAGCAGCTTCGGCAGACCTATAATGAAAACACCCGTTCTACAATGGACCAGCAAGTCTGCTATATATATTCAAATCTTGCAGGCAAGTTAAAGAATCTCCATTACACCATAGGTGTAGGTATAGAACATAGTATTCAAGACAATGGAGAAATGAAGGCAAGGCATTATACCGTGTTCAAACCTTCATTTTCTGCGAGCTATCAGATTGGTCACTCCTCTTCCATCAGGCTTAACTCGCTTATATTATCCAATGTTCCTGACATCTCACAGCTCACCATCCATCCAGTCTATCTCAACTATCAATATTATAGTGTGGGCAATCCTCATCTTCATCCCTACTATACTTTCTATAATCGTCTTCAATACCAACTGAGTCTGCCTACTTTCTATATGAGTGCCGCAATACGGCATTCGTACCTGCGCCGCCCTTATATGACATTGTTTGAGAGTAGAGACGCAGAGATAGTGAAGACCCTTGAACATTTTAAACACACCTCATACACAGCTGCGGACCTCAGCCTTCAATGGCTTCCATTCCCATTCTTGAAAATCCAGCCGTTCGCAACAATTGTATATACCAGTGCCATAAAGCCTGATGGCGCCAGTCTAAGTGAGTGGTCAAAATACTTTTCTATCACGGCAAGCATTACTTACAAAGAATTTTCCATATTGGGAAACGTAGGAAGTTCTATGACCGATCTATTGGGGGATGTAACGGAAAAGAAGAAAGCCTATGTTTTTAGTGAACTATCTTACTCCAAAAACAATGTATATGTGGCATTGCAGTATATTCACAATCCCAAGCCATCTGCCATCTATTCCAACAATAGTTTGATGAACTTTAAGGAAGAAACGATTTGGAATAATTTCCAAAATCTATTTGCCATAAATTTTAGATACAATTTTACGATTGGCAGAAAGAAAAGCATCAATGGTCCCACCAAACTTAATAATCAAGATAATGTAAGTGGATTAACCAACGATGCGACTGCGAAGTAAACGAATATCGTGTTTAATTAAAATACATCTAGACGATGATAAAGAATATATCTTTTGAACAACAACGAGACACAATGGATTGTGGAGTTTCATGTTTTGATAATGACAGCGGGATATTATGGAAAATCTACTGATCGAGATAGATCAAGACTATTAAGTGACCTTAGCAAGGATGGTGTTATCATTTCGTTATTGTCTATAAGATAAAAAAGCATCGTAAGGACAGATATACGGTTTATTTCGCAGATCCGGGCAAGGAACTCTTTACCTATACCAAGGAGGAGTTCTGCGAGCATTGGATAAGTACCAAGACCAACGGCGAGGAGAAAGGCGTAGCTCTTCTCCTTGAGCCAACAGAACAATTCTACGCTCAAAATAGTGAGGAGATAATCCCCACCGTGCAAGTTCCCAAACGAAGTGCAATAAAATAGTACCCCTCGCCGAGAGATGCAGACGTTCTCGAAGCGTAGCGAGAGGTTGTCTGCATCTCTCGGGCTGCTTATTTTCGGCAGGCGCAAACATTTTCATATAAAAAAACTTGCAAATAGTATTTTGATATAGTATTTTTGCAGGCGGAAACCAACTATTGCCTGCATGACGACAGGCAAGGGTGTTAGGAGGAGTAAAACATAACATTGACATTAAGAAACCATTATGAAAGAAACCGCAAATAAGGCATTGACACTCAAGATGTTGAACAAGAGCAACGTTTGGGACATTCAGGAGAACGATATATTCCGTATGCTCAAGGCTGCAGAGAAAGACGCAGACCTGAAAGAAAACATGCTACGATATACTGACATAATAAAGAGTGCGTTCGACATCGAGGAGGTTAAGGTTGACAGACCAGAGGTCATAAAGAAATATGAGGCGAGGGGATTCAAAATAGCGAAGGTTGGCACTGACGGAAAGGAAAGTGTCAAATGGGCTGTCAGGAAGCATCCTATATTGAGGGTTACCGACCTTACATACGAGAACATAGGGCATATCTCGGCGGCGAAACTCGTCGAGGTGCTTGACAGGAACTTCGGAGGCGGATGGGAGTCGCTATCGCAGAGCATTCAGGACATAATACAGCACGGCTTCGACATAAGCACGACAACGCTGCCTGCCGACAGGCTGCACAAGAAAGGCGGGATGTATGAGAAGAAAATTGCCGACGGCTTCGAGGTCCTCGAAATCCAGAAAGGCAGCTGGGTAGAGGCCATCTTCGCAAAAGAGAAGCCAAGGGCTAACCGCCAGCATACGAAATTCGACATTGACGACGACGGTGATGTATTTCCTGACGACGACGGGACATTAAACGATGACGACGAGATAACTGACACATACGAACAGATGGAAGATGAAGACGAGTATGACGAGGACAAACTGACCGAGGAGAGTTACCGCACCACAATAGAGGAAGATCCGGAGGCACTGTCTCTCGAAGCGACGGAAATAGTGGAGGACGACGGATTTTGACAGGCGTGGCCAGACGCGGGATGCATCGCGCCTGAATATCCCACATCAGGCAACACGGGGATTCCGCCGGCGCGACATCTCTCCCAAGATCTGCGGATGTGTCACCTCACTGTGACATGGAAACAACTCTGCTTCACCTCGTGCTTGACATAGCATCGCCCGCTCTGGCGCATGTCGCGCAACACCTCTGACAGCACCCACTTCAACTTGTCGTTCCTGACAGGCTCTGAGATGTGACTGTATCTCGTGTAGGATATGTCAAATGTAGTGCCATATATGTGGCAACTGTTCTCCGTGGCGTTTTTGTTGTTACGGCGCAGCCGCGCAACATCTTCCTTGGTTCGCGTGGCACTCGTCACAATAAGTTTGTTGGGCGGCAGGCCCTTGATTTGCAGGCTGTCCATGAACACGCGGCCAATGTCGTTAAGAAGCGACGCGGCATGTGGCACAAGGTATGGTATGCTCTGCCGCAGTGGGTCAACGTCATAATATGGGTTGGCACCGATATACACCAATCCGGTCTTGTCATTCTCCGCATCAGCCCGACGCTCCACGGGGCGGACCCCGTACTTACGGGCGGCAATCAACTGCACGCTGTTTGAGTCTGGGAAAGCCTCCTTGTAGTCAGCCACACTCATTATCCTGTGCCTTATCACATTGCCTGAGGCATCGAAGAATTTTGTAGTCTTGGTTTGCAACGGCTTCGTCTGCGGCCCTGCCCCTTCGGCGGCGGCATCGTCAGAATCAGTGCCTGCCACCCCGGCGCTGTCTCCAACCGATGCAGGTTTTTCCTTTGCAACAGGATTGGCTATGTCGGGGAACACGCACCGCACAAGGGCGAGCAGAACGACCACCACGCCGAACACCTCGATATATCTGTTTTTGGTAATACGGAACTTCATAAAAGCATTTTTCGAGGTACAAAGTTAATGGTTTTCCATGACTTTTTCATTCATTTAAGTCAAAAGTTGCAGGTTTTGTCATAAAATAAAAGGAAAGGAAGCACGGTTTGGAATTATTTTTGTACTTTTGCACATGGGTTTAACACCTTATTATATCTAAGACAATACCGGATACGGTGAATGGGAAATCAAACGTGACAGAGAAACATATAGTACTCGAGGACATAGACCCGGTGGTGTTCTACGGTGTCGGCAACAACCACCTGCAGATGATAAAGGCACTGTTCCCGAAACTGCGCATCGCGGCGCGCGACAATGTGATACGCCTGCTTGGCGACAACGAGCAGATAAGCAATGCCGAGAGAGCCATTGAGAACATGCGGAGACATGTCCTGCACTTCAACTCAATCAGCGAGGAGGACATACTCGACATAGCAAGCGGGAGAAAGACGAATGAAGAGGCGGCGAAGGATGTTGTGGCGTACAGCATCTCCGGGCGGCCGATAAAGGCAAGGAGCGAGAACCAGCAGAAACTCGTCGACGCCTTCGAGGGCGACGACCTGATTTTCGCCGTAGGGCCGGCAGGCACGGGAAAGACATACCTGAGCATAGCGCTCGCGGTGAGGGCAATGAAGGAAAAGCAGGCGAAAAAGATAATATTGTCAAGGCCTGCGGTGGAGGCCGGCGAGAAACTCGGTTTCCTGCCAGGCGACATGAAAGACAAGATTGACCCATACCTGCAACCGCTGTACGACGCGCTCGAGGACATGATACCTGCGGTGAAGCTGCAGGACATGATGGACAAGCACACGATACAAATCGCACCGCTCGCGTTCATGCGCGGAAGGACACTGAGCGACGCAGTGGTAATCCTCGACGAGGCACAGAACACCACGCCGGCACAGCTCAGGATGTTCCTGACACGCATGGGATGGAACACGAAGATGATCGTGAACGGCGACATGACACAGATTGACCTGCCGAAAGACACGCGTAGCGGACTGCGCGAGGCAATGGGAATTCTGAAAGGCGTGGAAGGCATATCGTTCGTGGAACTGAACAAGAAGGACATCGTGCGGCACAAACTCGTCACGAGGATTGTCAACGCGTACGAGGCTTACGACAAGAGTAAAGGTGAAAAGGAAAAACATTCCGCAAAACCGATATGAACAGTAATTTGTAAATCGTAAATCATATAAGAAGATGAAAGCATTAACAAGAACCGATTTCCATTTCGAAGGACAGAAAAGCGTTTATCACGGCAAAGTGCGCGACGTTTACAACATCAACGACGACTTGCTGGTAATGGTTGCAACCGACAGGATCTCTGCCTTCGACGTAGTACTGCCGAAAGGCATCCCGTTCAAGGGACAGGTACTGAACCAGATTGCAGCTAAGTTCCTCGACACCACGACAGATATTTGCCCCAACTGGAAACTCGCCACGCCCGACCCGATGGTGACGGTGGGACTGAGATGCGAGGGCTTCCGCGTGGAGATGATTATCCGCTCGATACTCACAGGCTCGGCATGGCGCGAGTACAAGAACGGCGCACGCGAGCTGTGCGGGGTGAAACTGCCCGACGGGATGCGCGAGAACGAGCGTTTCCCCGAACCGATCATCACTCCGACCACAAAGGCCGACGAGGGACACGACATGAACATATCCAAGGAGGAAATCATAGCACAGGGACTGGTTTCCAAGGAAGACTATGAGATAATGGAAAACTACACCCGCAGGATTTTCGCACGCGGACAGGAAATCGCAGCAAAGCACGGGCTGATACTCGTTGACACGAAGTACGAGTTCGGCAAGCGCGACGGCAAGGTCTATCTCATCGACGAGATACACACACCAGACTCGAGCCGCTACTTCTACGCCGACGGCTACGAGGAAAAGTTCGCTAAGGGAGAACCGCAGCGGCAACTGTCGAAAGAGTTCGTAAGGCAGTGGCTAATCGAGCATAACTTCATGAACGAGCCGGGACAGGTGATGCCGGAGATAACCGACGAGTATGCCGAGAGCGTGAGCGAGCGCTACATCGAGCTCTACGAGCATATAACGGGAGAGAAATTCAACCGCGCGGAAACGCAATGCCCGTGCGAGTGCGACGGCGAGAAGACCATTGCCGCACGCATAGAGAAGAACGTAAAGGAATACCTCGCATCGCGCAAATAAGCCACGCAGTGTACAGGCAGGAAACGATAAAGCCCTACGGGAAAGACTCTGGAAAAACGAAGCAGGTGGAGGAGATGTTCGACAACATCGCCCCCACCTACGACACGCTCAACCACCGCCTGTCACTCGACATCGACAAAGGATGGAGGCGCAAGGCGATAGAGCAGCTCGCGCCATTCAAGCCACGGCATATCCTTGACATCGCAACGGGAACGGGAGACTTCGCGATATTGTCGGCAAAGATGCTACACCCCGAAACACTCATCGGGGCAGACATCTCGGAGGGAATGATGGAGATCGGGCGCAGGAAAGTGGAGCAGGCATCGCTCGGCAACATAATTTCGTTCAGGAAGGAAGACTGCCTCAATCTCTCTTTCGGCGACGAGACGTTCGACGCCGTTACGGCCGCCTTCGGGGTAAGGAACTTCCAGGACCTTGACAAGGGACTGGCAGAGATGTGCCGCGTGCTGAAAAAGGGAGGACACCTGAGCATCGTGGAACTGTCGCAGCCTGTGGCATTCCCAATGAAACAACTGTTCTGGATATACAGCCACACGATATTGCCAGCGTATGGCAAAATCATATCAAAGGACAGCAGCGCATACAAATACCTGACAGCCACGATAGAGGCCTTCCCGCAGGGAGAGGCAATGATGGACATATTGAAAAAGGCAGGATTCGCCAAGACGGAGTTCAGGAGACTAACGTCCGGGGTATGCACGCTTTACCTTGCCACAAAATAGCACGGTACTTTTTCAACAACCCGCTATTATTCACATATAAAACATTACACGCAGATGGACAAGTATGGTTTGATTGGTTATCCCCTGGGGCATTCCCTTTCGGAGAGTTTCTTCAACGAGAAATTCGAGAACGAGAAAATCGACGCTCGGTATATCAACTTTGAGATACCGGACATCAGCGACCTCACAGAAGTGCTGGCGAGAAATCCCGAGCTCAGGGGGCTCAACGTCACAATACCCTACAAGGAGAAAGTAATCCCCTATCTTGACAGCATCACCGCAGATGCGAAAGCCATCGGGGCAGTCAACGTGATAAGGGTTGAGCACAGGGGCAGCAAAACCATACTGAAAGGCTTCAACAGCGATGTCATAGGCTTCACCAACAGCATCGAGCCGCTTCTCGAGAGCTGCCACAGGAAGGCATTAGTGCTCGGCACAGGCGGCGCGGCAAAAGCCATAAGGTACGGGCTTCACTCGCTCGGACTGGAAACGCTGTCCGTCAGCCGCTTCAACCGCCCAGGCACGGTTCAGTACGAGGAAGTGACCCCAGAAATGATAAGGGAATACAACGTCATAGTGAACTGCACCCCGTGCGGCATGTACCCACACACGTTCGTCTGCCCAAAACTGCCCTACGAGGCAATGGACAGCCACAATTTGCTTTACGACCTGCTGTATAACCCAGACTCAACGCTGTTCATGGAGAAAGGGGCAGAACACGGGGCAAAGGTGAAGAACGGCCTCGAGATGCTCCTCCTGCAGGCATTCGCCTCATGGAAATTCTGGCACGGCGGAACGGAAAGATAACAAAACAGCAACAATTCATGTCACAAACAGAAATGGACAATTCGGAAAGATATATGATGCGCGGCGTGAGCGCGGCAAAGGAAGACGTACACAACGCGATAAAAAACATCGACAAGGGAATATTCCCCATGGCGTTCTGCAAGATAACACCAGACATACTCGGGGGAGACCCGGAGTATTGCAACATAATGCATGCCGACGGAGCCGGCACGAAGTCGAGCCTCGCATACATGTACTGGAAAGAGACCGGCGACCTGTCCGTATGGAAGGGCATAGCACAGGACGCGGTGGTGATGAACACCGACGACCTGCTCTGCGTCGGCGCGGTGGACAACATTCTCGTATCGAGCACCATAGGGCGCAACAAGATGCTCGTTACGGGAGACGTCATAGCCGCAATAATAAACGGGACTGACGAGTTGCTCGAGGACATGCGCGGCAAAGGGATAGGCATCTACCCCACCGGTGGCGAGACGGCAGACGTGGGCGACCTCGTGCGCACCATAATAGTTGACTCCACCGTGACGTGCCGCATGAAACGCAGCGACGTGATAGACAACGCCAACATACGCCCGGGCGACGTCATAGTGGGGCTGTCGTCAACGGGACAGGCATCATACGAGAAATGCTACAACGGCGGAATGGGCAGCAACGGACTGACATCGGCACGTCACGACGTGTTCTCAAAATATCTCGCGGGGAAATATCCGGAAAGCTATGACCACCGCGTGCCGGAAAAACTGGTATATAGCGGCGGCTGCCGACTCGACACACCAGTGGCCGTGGAGTACCGCAAACCAGGCGCGGGCAAGGTGACGGAGGAAATAACCGCCGGCAAACTCGTACTCTCGCCCACGAGGACATACGCACCGGTGATAAAGGAAATACTCGACGGTATGCGACACAGGATACACGGCATGGTGCACTGCACGGGAGGGGCACAGACGAAGGTGCTGCACTTCGTTGGCAACAACTGCCGCGTTGTGAAAGACAACATGTTCCCGGTGCCGCCACTGTTCCGCCTGATAAAGGAACAGAGCGGCACGGAATGGCACGAGATGTACAAGGTGTTCAACATGGGACACCGCATGGAGATATACGTCGGGCAGGAAGATGCCAGCCGGGTGATTGAGGCGGCAGGACGCTTCAACATCGACGCACAGGTCGTGGGACACATCGAGGAAGGCGAGAAGAGTCTCACGATAAAGAGCGAGTTCGGCGAGTTTGACTACTGATGACAGCGGAAGTCACAGCCATCGGCAAGTACATTCACCACAACTACCATAACGACAATGACAGAAGAAAACAGCATATTGCAGAAACTCGACGGCCTTGAGGCACGATACGAGGAAGTGACAACACTGATCACCGACCCGGCAGTGATTGCCGACCAGCGGCGGTTCGTGAAACTCACCAAGGAATACAAAGACCTCGGCGGCATCATGGACGCGCGGAAGAGATACATCGCCTGCCTCAACGGGATAAGGGAGGCAAAGGACATACTCGCCAACGAGAGCGACCCGGAGATGAAGGAAATGGCACGCGAGGAACTCGCCGCCAACGAGAGCCTGCAGCCAAAACTGGAAGAGGAGATAAAGATCGCGCTGATACCGAAAGACCCAGAAGACGCGAAGAACGTGCAGATGGAAATACGCGCCGGCACGGGGGGCGACGAGGCGTGCCTCTTTGCCGGCGACCTGTTCTCGATGTACAAGAGGTTCTGCGAGGCAAAGGGATGGAAACTTTCCGTCACCGACTTCAACGAGGGTGCCGTCGGGGGCTACAAGGAAATCGACTTTGCCGTCTCTGGCACGGACGTGTATGGCACGCTGAAATACGAGTCGGGCGTGCATCGCGTGCAGAGGGTGCCGGTCACCGAGTCGAACGGACGCATGCAGACCTCCGCAGCCACCGTTGCGGTGCTGCCAGAGGCAGACAAGTTCGAGGTGAACATCAACGAGGGAGAGATAAAGTGGGACACGTTCCGTAGCTCGGGAGCGGGCGGACAAAACGTCAACAAGGTGGAGTCTGGCGTTCGGCTGCGCTATATGTGGAAGAACCCAAACACCGGCGAGACGGAGGAGATACTCATCGAGTGCACAGAGACGCGCGACCAGCCGAAGAACAAGGAGCGCGCACTGTCGCGCCTCTACACCTTCATCTACGACAAAGAGCACCAGAAATACATCGACGACATAGCAAGCCGGCGCAAGAGCCTCGTGTCAAGCGGCGACCGCAGTGCAAAGATACGCACCTACAACTTCCCGCAGGGACGCGTCACCGACCACCGCATCGGCTACACCACACACGACCTGCAAGGCTTCCTCGGCGGAGACATACAGAACATGATCGACGCGCTCACCGTGGCAGAGAATGCCGAGAGGATGAAGGAGGCCGAACTATGATTTACATGTCGTCCGTTGACAAGTCGCAAGAAGTTTTCCCGAACATGACGGGCTGAAAGAAAATTGGGGGAAATACAGGCACATATATGTCAATCCTCCATACGGAGCAGTTGTGGACATATAAAACCTTCGTGAAGCGCCTGTAGGAAACAATACTCGTCTTGCAAGGATTTTGTTTGCCAAGACTTTCAAAGAAAAAGAATTTCATTCAAGACAAATATGAACCGTAAAGAACTTACCGAACAGATTTTCACCAAGCGGTCGTTCCTGTGCGTCGGGCTCGACACCGACACAAGGAAGATCCCGCAGCACCTGATGGTGGAGGAGGACCCGATCTTTGCCTTCAACAAGGCTATAGTTGACGCGACCGCGCCATACTGCGTGGCATACAAGCCAAACCTCGCTTTCTATGAGGCATCCGGGACAAGGGGCATGATGGCCTTTGAGAAGACGGTGGACTACATTAAAAAGAACCATCCACACCATTTCATAATAGCAGACGCGAAGCGCGGCGACATCGGCAACACGAGCGCGATGTACGCGCGGACATTCTTCGAGGAGTATGACATCGACGCGCTAACCGTGGCCCCATACATGGGCGAGGACAGCGTGACACCTTTCCTGACCTACGACGGCAAATGGGTGATCGTGCTGGCACTGACAAGCAACAAGGGGAGTTTCGATTTCCAGCTTACGGAGAGCCGCGACGGCGAGAGACTGTTCGAGAAGGTGCTGCGCACGGCACAGAAATGGGGAGACGAGGACAACATGATGTTCGTCGTCGGGGCCACGCAGGGCAGGATGTTCGAGAACGTGAGGCGCATCGCGCCAAACAATTTCCTGCTCGTGCCGGGCATCGGCGCGCAGGGCGGCTCGCTCGAGGAGGTTTGCCGCTTCGGCATGACCGCCGACTGCGGGCTGATAGTAAACTCCTCGCGCGGTGTCATATATGCCTCATCAGGAAAAGACTTTGCCGAAGCAGCCGCACAAAAGGCCAGCGAGCTGCAGCAACAGATGGAGAAGGAACTGGGCAAGATTTAACCTGAAAGACACCTTGTAACTCTGCAAGACATATCCAGCAATCAACCGGAAGATAATCTTTCATAAACCAAAAACGGCGGATTTGCATCGCAAAAACGGCAGTTTTGCCATGCAAAACCGGCGGGATTGCCATGCAAAACGGGCGAATTTGGTTTGCGGAAGATGGTCTTTCAGGATGTAATTTGCATACAACTGGCGCATTATTTGGCATTTATGACATTATTCCATATCTTTGCACCATGAACGACTCGAAGATAATAAACGACCCGGTGTTCGGGTTCATCAAGATACCCCGGGGCATACCGCTGTCCATCGTGCAGCACCCGCTGATGCAGAGGCTCACAAGGATAAGGCAGTTAGGGCTGAGCAACGCCGTCTATCCGGCAGCGCAGCACACCCGCTTCCAGCACTCCATCGGGGCATTCCACCTGATGAGCGAGGCCATAACGAGCCTGCGGCAGAAAGGGATTTTCATCTTCGACTCCGAGGCAGAGGCCGTCGGCGCGGCAATCCTGATGCACGACATCGGCCACGGGCCATTCTCGCACGTCCTCGAGGACACCCTGATCTCCGGCATCACGCACGAGGAAATATCACTGATGATGATGGAACGCGTGAACTACGAGATGAACGGCGCGCTCAACCTCACGCTGAAAATATTCAAGGACGAATATCCCAAGCGGTTCCTCCACCAGCTGATAAGCTCGCAGCTTGACATGGACAGGCTCGACTACCTGCGCCGCGACAGTTTCTTCACAGGCGTGAACGAGGGCAACATCGGCTCGGCGCGCATCATAAAGATGCTCAACGTGGTGGACGACCAGCTCGCGGTGGAGTCGAAAGGCATATACTCGATAGAGAATTACCTCACGTCGCGAAGGCTGATGTACTGGCAGGTTTACCTGCACAAGACAGCCGTTGCGTGCGAGCGGCTGCTCGTGAACACGCTGCGGAGGGCGAAACATCTCGCTGCGGAGGGCAAGGATGTCTTCGCGCCGCCATGTCTGAAATATTTCATCACCAACGACATCGACGGCGAAAGGTTCAGGAACTCGCCGGAGGCACTCGCCAACTACGGCCAGCTCGACGACAGCGACATCTGGAGCGCGATGAAGGTGTGGGCGCACAGCGATGACAAAATCCTTTCGCTGCTTGCGACAGACATGGTCAACCGCAACATATTCAAGGTCGAGGTATGCAACGAGCCGGTGAGCGAGGAGCGGCTGGAAACACTGCGCGCGCGACTCGCCAAGGCATACGGCATGACAACCAGCGACGCGTCGTATCTAATCAGCCTTAGCACCATACAGAAAGACATGTATGATGTCAACGAAGACCGCATCGCGATATTATACAAAGACGGTACGGTGAAAGACATATCGGAATCGTCCGAAATACTCAATGTGGAGCTTCTTTCCAAAAAAATTCGTAAATATTACCTTTGTTATCAACGTTTTTAAGGAAAAACGAGTATCTTTGCAAATATTTATATACATACTATAATAAAAGATGGAGTTCACAGCGAAGCAAATTGCTGATTTTATTCAGGGAAACGTGGAGGGCGACGAGAACGTTAGAATCAACACCTTCGCCAAGATAGAAGAAGGAAAGAAAGGCGCAATATCGTTCTTGTCGAACCCTAAATACACCCATTTCCTTTATGACACAGAGTCGAGCATAGTGCTTGTAAACAACGACCTCGTACTCGAAAGGCCGGTGAAGGCAACCCTGATAAGGGTGGGCAACGCATACGAGTGCGTGGCAAAACTACTGCAGATTTACCAGCAGATGCAACCCGGGCGCACGGGCATAGACCCAAAGGCCTCCATCGCCGCGACAGCGACGGTTGGCGAAGGCTGTTATGTGGGGCCATTCGCAGTGATTGAGGACGGCGTGGAAATCGGCGACGGGACGCAGGTTTACCCCAACACCGTGGTGTGCAAGGGGACAAAAATAGGCAGCAAGTGCATAATATATCCGAACGTGACAATCTACCACGGCTGCCGCATAGGCAACCGCGTGACCATACATTCCGGAAGCGTGATAGGAGCCGATGGCTTCGGCTTCGCCCCAAGTGCAAACGGATATGACAAAATCCCGCAAATCGGCATAGTGACAATAGAAGACGACGTGGAAATCGGCGCAAACACATGCGTTGACCGCTCAACGATGGGAAGCACGGTGATACGCAAGGGAGTGAAACTGGACAACCTCGTGCAGATAGCCCACAACGTGGAGGTCGGCAAGCACACCGTCATGTCGGCACAGTCAGGACTGGCAGGAAGCACCAAGGTGGGGCAATGGTGCATGTTCGGCGGACAGGCCGGATGCGCAGGACACATCGCAGTGGCTGACAAGACATTCGTAGGGGCGCAGTGCGGGGTTATGCACAGCACCAAAGGAGACGGCGAGAACCTCATCGGAAGCCCGGCAACCGACCCCAAGGAATTTTTCCGCGCATACGCAATCTACAAGAAACTGCCGCAGATATACAAGGAAATCGCAGCCATGAAACGCGAAATCGAGGAGATGAAAGCGTCAGCAAGCGGAAAACGGCAATAACAACAAAACGAAATAAAGAAATCACGATATGTTAAAGCAAACAACTCTAAAAGGCAGTTTCGCACTATGCGGCAAAGGCCTTCACACAGGGCTCAGCCTTACCGTGACATTCAATCCCGCAGCAGAGAACACCGGATATAAGATACAGCGCATTGACATTGACGGACAGCCGGTAATCGATGCCGTTGCGGAAAACGTAGTGGAAACGACACGGGGGACGGTCATCGGCAAGGGGGATGTCAAGGTGTCAACCATAGAACATGCCATGTCGGCACTCTACGCCATGGGGATAGACAACTGCCTGATGCAGGTGAACGGGCCGGAGTTCCCCATTCTCGACGGTTCTGCAATGATGTATGTCAACAAAATAAATGAGATAGGCATAGAGGAGCAGAATGCCCCTAAGGACTTTTACATCATACGCCACAAACTTGAGGTGAAAGACGAGCAGAGCGGGTCGGTGATAACGATACTGCCAGACGAGGAGTTCTCGATAACGGCAATGTGCTCTTTCGACTCGAAGCTGGTGAACAGCCAGTTCGCATCGCTCGACAAGATGGAAGACTATGCCAGCGAGGTGGCCGCCGCACGCACCTTCGTGTTCGTGAGGGACATCGAGCCGCTGCTCAACGCCAACCTGATAAAGGGAGGCGACCTCGACAACTCAATAGTGATTTACGAACGCAAGACGACGCAGGAGAGCCTCGACAAACTCGCAGACCTGATCGGCGTGGAGCACATGGACGCGAACAACATCGGATATATACAGAACAAGCCCCTCGTCTGGGAAAACGAATGCACAAGGCACAAGTTGCTCGACATCATAGGCGACATGGCACTGATAGGCAAACCAATAAAGGGCCGTATCATAGCGACACGGCCGGGGCACACCATCAACAACAAGTTCGCGCGCATGATGCGCAAGGAAATCCACAAGCACGAGATACAGGCGCCGTTCTACGACCCCAACGAGCCACCGGTGATGGACGTGAACCGCATACGCGAACTGCTCCCGCACCGCTACCCGATGCAGCTCGTCGACAAGGTGATCGCGCTCGGCCCGACAAGCATAGTTGGCGTGAAGAACATAACAAGCAACGAACCGTTCTTCCAGGGGCATTTCCCACAGGAGCCCGTGATGCCCGGCGTACTTCAGATAGAGGCGATGGCACAGTGCGGCGGACTGCTGGTGCTGAACACAGTAGAGGACCCGGAGAAATGGAGCACCTATTTCCTGAAGATAAACGACGTCAAGTTCCGGCAGAAAGTGGTGCCGGGCGACACGCTCATCTTCAAGGTTGACCTGATGGCGCCTGTGCGCCACGGCATCTCCTCGATGAAAGGCTACATGTTCGTCGGCGACCAGGTGGTGAGCGAGGCATCATTCACCGCTCAGATCGTGAAGAACAAGTGACAGACGGCATAATATAAAAACCGTCCGGCAGGCGGCACTTATAACCATTGCAAGACCCAAGTCCCCTACAGGTCTTCCCGTAAAAACGGGTTTAAGGGGGGATGAGAAACATCCATGGCAAACCAGATAAGCCCATTAGCATTCGTCCATCCCGAGGCAAAACTCGGCGACGGCAACATCATTGGCCCGTTCTGCTACATCGACCGCAACACAGCAATCGGCGACGGCAACGTGATGCAGAACAGCGTCACGATAAACTACGGGGCGCGCATAGGCTCGGGCAACGAGATATTCCCGGGGGCAAGCATTTCCACCAAACCGCAGGACCTGAAATTCCGTGGGGAGGATTCCATCTGCGAGGTTGGCGACAACAACTCCATACGAGAGAATGTAACCATATCGCGCGGCACGGCGAGCAAGGGGACAACCGTCGTCGGCAACAACAACCTGCTGATGGAGAACATGCACATAGCGCACGACTGTATCATCGGCTCACACTGCATCATCGGAAACTCAACGAAATTCGCAGGCGAGGTAACGGTTGACGACCACGCAATAATCTCCGCCGAGGTGCTGATACACCAGTTCTGCCACATCGGAGGGTATGTAATGGTACAAGGCGGAAGCCGCACGTCGCAGGACATTCCGCCATACATCATAGCCGGCAAAGAGCCGATAAGGTATGCCGGGGTGAACCTCGTGGGGCTGCGCCGCCGGGGATTCAGCAACGAGCAGATTGACCAGATACACACGGCCTACCGCCTGCTTTATTCAAAGGGGCTGATTGCAGAGGGCATCGAGGAGATAAAGAAAAGCCTCAAGGTGTCAGAGGACATAAAGTATATCATAGACTTTGTGGAGAGTTCCAAAAGGGGCATAATAAGATAGGGAGGACTCCCCCACCCGCAACCCACGATGACCGAGTGGCTGCCCTTGCGATAAAAGAACTATGAACGACAGGCCATGCCATGACATTGGCAAGAGAAAAAACGGCTTACTGGCAGTGATACTCGGCCCCACAGGCGTAGGCAAGACAGAACTTTGCCTCGGTGTGGCCGAGCATTTCCATATACCCATAATCAATGCAGACTCGCGGCAGATATTCCGTGAGATACCCATCGGTACCGCAGCGCCGACCGCAGCGCAGCAGGCCAGGGTGAAGCATTTCTTCGTAGGCAACCACAGCATCGGCGACTACTACAGCGCGTCGTCCTACGAACAGGACGCGCTGGCGGAGACAAACCGCCAACTGGAACACGGGCCACTGGCACTGCTCACCGGAGGGAGCATGATGTATATCGACGCCGTGTGCAAAGGCATTGACGACATACCCACCATACGCGACGACATACGCGGCGAGGTGAAACGCAGATACGCCGAGGGAGGACTTGAGCCGCTCGTGGAACAACTGCTGCTACTCGACCCCGAACACTACAAGACCGTTGACAGGAAGAACCCACGACGGGTGATGCATGCACTGGAGATTTGCCTGCAAACCGGAAAGACATACACGTCGTTCAGGAAAAACGATAAAAAAGAACGCCCTTTCAATATAATAAAGATTGGACTGAACCGCCCGCGCGAGGAGCTATACGAACGCATAAACCGCCGCGTGGACCAGATGGTTGCCGATGGACTTTTTGACGAGGCGCGGCGTATGCTCCCGTTCAGGAACGAAAACGCGCTTAACACCGTGGGGTTCAAAGAGATATTCAAATATTTCGACGGCATCTGGCAACTCGGTGAGGCGGTTGAGCGCATAAAGGGCAACACACGCAGATATTGCCGCAAGCAACTCACATGGTTCAAACGCGACGGTGAAATAAGGTGGTTCACGCCAGACAATGTTGAAGAAATCATAAATTATATAGAAAGTATGATTGACTGACACGCTTTTTTCGTATTTTTGCAGAACAATGTTTTATTGAAGAGATATAAAATGGCAAAGAAATCATTTTCAGGGAAAATATCAAAGACCATATCATGGAGCAGGAAGAAACTATACTCTGCCTGCCGTTGGTATAAGCACCTGTATATCAACCGCCCGTGGTATGTCAAGACATTGACAGCCATAGCCTCGCTCATCGTTGCATTCATGCTCTACCTCGGAGCGGTTGACATCAATTTCCTGTGGCTGTTCGGCAAGTCGCCAGGCTTTGCACAGATAAGCAATCCCATGACGAGCAACGCCTCAGAGATTTACAGCGCCGACGGCGTGCTGCTTGGAAGATACTACAACGAGAACCGCACGCCGGTGAAACATTCCGACGTGAACCCAATATTCTGGCACGCCCTGATAGACACCGAGGACGAGCGCTTCTACAAACATTTCGGCATTGACCCCATAGGGCTGTTTGCAGTGGCCAAGGACATGGTGTTCGGAGGCGACGCACGCGGCGCGTCCACCATCACACAGCAACTGGCCAAGAACATGTTCCGCGTGAGGACACAGTACAGCACAGGCCTGCTCGGGAAGATACCAGGCATACGCATACTGATAATGAAGAGCAAGGAATGGATAATCGCCGTGAAGCTCGAGTGCCTCTACAGCAAAGAGGAGATACTCACCATGTATGCAAACACTGTCGATTTCGGGGCTAACTCCTTCGGGATAAAGACGGCGTGCAGGACATATTTCAACACCACGCCGCAGAAAATGAGGACGGAACAAGCGGCAACACTCGTGGGAATGCTTAAGGCAACAACGACGTACAGCCCCATCACCAACCCGAAGAACAGCATGGCAAGGCGTAACGTTGTACTGGAAAACATGCTGAGACACAACGACATAACGAGGGAGGAGAAAGACTCACTGTCGAAACTGCCAATAAGACTCGACGTGAAGGTGGACAACCCATACGACGGACAGGCAACATATTTCCGTGAGGCGGTGGCGAAACATCTAAAGGACTGGTGCGAATACAATGGCTACGACCTATACACGAGCGGACTGAAGATTTACACCACAATCGACACACGGATGCAGAAATATGCCGAGGAGGCGGCATTCCAGCAGATGAAACAGGTTCAGCGCAACTTCAACAACCACTGGCAGGGGGCTGATCCCTGGCGGGATGAGAACCAGCAGGTGATACCCGGCTTCATTGAGGGCATCGCAAGGAAACTGCCCGTGTATGGTAGCCTCGCGAAGAAATTCCCCAACTCGCCGGACTCTATCGACCATTATCTCAACAAGCCGCACAAGGTGACCCTGTTCGACTATGAGAAAGGTCACATAGAGAAAGAGATGTCAACTATGGACTCCATAAGATACATGGTGAGCTTCATGCACTGCGGCTTCGTGGCAATGGAACCGCAGACGGGATATGTCAAGGCGTGGGTTGGCGACATCGACTTCGATTCGTGGAAATACGACAAGGTGGAGGCCATGAGGCAGCCTGGGTCAACATTCAAACTATTCGTATATACCGAGGCCATGAACCAGGGACTCACACCATGCGACAAACGGCGCGACGAGTATATAAGGATGGAGGTGTATGACAAGAAGAAACACGAGACAACCATCTGGACTCCGCACAACTCCGACGGACGCTTCACCGGGGACAGCATACCGCTTAAGTCGGCATTCGCAAGGAGCATCAACACCATCGCCGTGCGGCTCGGACAGGAGATGGGTATAAAGAACATCATCGCCACGGCGGAGCGAATGGGAATAAAGAGCCCGCTCGACGACCAGCCCTCACTGGCTCTCGGGTCAAACGACGTCAACCTGCTCGAGATGGTGAACGCATACTCCACAATAGCCAACAACGGTGTACATGTGGAGCCAGTGCTCGTCACGCGTATCATCGACCACAACGGCGAGGAGGTGTACATTGCGCCGTCTGAAAGCGAGGAGGCCGTCCCAAGGAAGTCGGCAGGACTCGTTCAGCAACTACTGATGGGCGGAATGCGCGAGCCGGGAGGCACGTCGATGTCGCTGTGGCAATACGTCAGCCCGTTCACAGACACCGATTTTGGTGGCAAGACAGGAACATCAAACAACCACTCCGACGCCTGGTTCATGGGCGTCTCGCCGCGACTTGTGGCCGGGGCGTGGGTAGGAGGCGAATACCGCAGCATACACTTCAGGACGGGGGCACTTGGGCAAGGCTCGCGGACGGCGCTGCCCATCTGCGGGATGTTCTTCAAGAAAGTTCTCGCTGACCCAGCATTCAAATATTACAGGAAGCACTTCCCCGACCCGATGTCGCTCGGCATAACAAAAGACATGTACTACTGCGGCGGCTGGTCTCCGGCGCGGCAGGAGAGAAACGACAGCACCTACGAAGACGACGGGGACGAGACGGAGCGTGACGAGAACGGATACCCCGTCCTGCCTCCCAACAACAATGACAAGAAAAGCGGCAACGACGACAAAGGGGAGGAGGTTCTTTTCGATGATATATAAACACAAGTGCCGGACAAGCCCACATGGCCTGCCCGGCATTTGCTGTTTTCTGGACTGACAAGGCGTGCAGCCATGAAAAGATGTTTACCGACTTTTTGCGGGCATAATCAGTCATTAAGAATTAAGGGAAACAGGAGAAAATGCAGGGAATGTAACTATTTGAAATAGTACTATTTAGCATTTTCTTGTTATTATAATGGTAAGCGAAAACGAGCATAAAACGGCAGGAGTTCCGTTACCAAACCGTAACCCATCGAAGAAGTCACCTGATTTTGGATGCCGCAAAAGGTCTTTTAACTATGTTTATCAGAAAGAAAAGACATCGTTCCGGCAATATCTGAGTTATCGTTGTCGAGAAAATTGGAGGCAAAATGAAGGAACTTGCCACAATTGGAGTAGCATATAATAAAGGTGACTTGAATCGCACGGCTACAAGTATATAATAGGTGCGAAGATAAAGAATGAAAGTCAGCAGGTCAGGAACTGGATACTGGGACAGCCCAAGCGCGACTGCCTGATGGTTGAATATGACAAAGGGGGCGGACGCCGTCTCCTGGTCGGCTATACAGATGACCGTGCAAATAAAGATGCCTATAACCTGGAAAGGGGTATACGCAGGCTGGAAAAGGCGCAAAATAACACGATTTGTCGTATGAGCCAAAATAATTTCCAATTTCTTTGAATTTCTCAAGAATGTTATATACTCATGCCGGTGAAGAAATAACGAACAATAGGCTTATGGTCGTAATTCATCCTTTGACTGGAATTCTCTCTCCGTCTACGAAATACGTTCTTCTTATTGGTGGTGATTGACAACGTACAGTGAACGTTAGTAATTTTTGAAAAGGAGAAATGGGTATTCAGCAATTTTGCAACCGAGTTGCAAAAAGGAATATCTACCTTTGCAACGTGATAAAAAAGAAAGTTTACATATCCTGTATTTGGTTGGCAACATTACTAATGTTGTCAACAGCTTTCTTGCCTCACCATCATCACTTAAAAATGCTATGTTTTACTCAAGAGAAGTGTCAGATAGATAGTCGTATTAATGATCAGCATACAACACATCAAACTACTGGGTCGGAAAGGGGATGTGCAATTGAGCAAATCAAACAAGCATTTACAACAGAGAAAGATTTACATCAGAGTGACCAATATCTTTTGCAAGAAATATGCTTGCTATATTCCGTCCTGTCCGCACTCATTTATTTTCGAGCAAATAACTCATCCCTTAGAAAGTTCTTACGTCATCCTATAATTCTTCTACATGACGGATGGATTGAGTCGCGTGGGCTGCGCGCACCACCCACATTATACAGCATTATTTTTTCAGGAAGTGTTCAAATACTTTCTGTTGATGTAGCATATAATTATACAATACTCTGTTAATTCTAATATAATCGTTTAAAAATGAGAGAGTTAATTAACTATATATGACTAATAAAATTTGGTCACATGGCTGATTATCAGTAACTTTATAGTAGACTAAACATAAAGTAAATGACATCAGAACCACTCGACCAATATACGGAAATTTGCAGAGATGCCATCAAAAGCTCATCTGCAAAGTTTGGCAAAACTTTCGAGAATCTTCTATTGGAAATACTCTTATTATATATGGCGATACAAAGAAATATTTGTCGAAGGTCACCGATATTGTCGTCGCTGATGCCTTATTCTCCATACGTCAGTTTGTGGACGGAATCAAGAAGCAAGGCCTTCATCTTGTCAGCCGTTTCAGGGATACGGCGAGCCTATACTATGTGTACACGGAACCTCGTTCCAATAAGCCCGGACGTCCCAAAACACTTGACGGGGAAATCAGTTACGAGAAAACTCGACCTCACGCGTATGGCAAAGGTGATGATGAAGGAAAACAGGCTGCCGTATTCCATGGATTATTTCAAGGAAATCATGGCGAGTACATACATCGCAAAATTAATTTTCGACAGGTTTCGGAGCGTACCGAACCGGAAGTTAATTAGTCATACTATCAAAGAACTCTTTGGCTGGCAGCGGAAAGCTGCGTAGCCATTATCTCAAATTTTAACGAACTATTGATTATATATAAACATGATAAATCGAATTATTTATTTTTCCATCAAACATAAGTTTGTGGTGGCATTACTATTGGTTGCCATCATCTCAGGTGGTATCTATTCGTTACGTACCATCAATGTAGACTCAACCCCTGATATAACAAATAATCAAGTACAAGTTATTACGGTGTCAGAAATTTTATCAACAGCTGATATTGAGCAATTTGTTACTTATCCCGTCGAACTTGCAATGTCTAATCTTCCTGGTGTGGAAGATATCCGTTCGGTTTCTCGCTTTGGACTATCGGTTGTTACCATTGTTTTCAAAGACGATATGGGTACTTATTTGCCTCGGCAATTAGTACAGGAAAAATTGGAAGAAGTGCGTAATGATATTCCCAAGAATTTCGGAACACCCGAAATGGGACCGATAACAACTGGTCTCGGGGAAATTTACCAATACACGCTTGTCCCCAAAGATACAGCTCGCTATACACCACAGGAATTGCGCACAATGCAAGACTGGATAGTAAAGCGACGATTGTCCATGCTACCTGGTGTGGTAGAAGTGAACTCATTTGGTGGCAGTATAAAGCAATATGAGGTAGCTCTCAATCCAGAAAGGCTCAACGCAATGAAAGTAAGCATTGGCGAAGTTTACGAAGCTTTGAGTCAGAACAATGTAAACACGGGAGGCGCCTATATTGAGAAGAGTCACATGGCTAACTTTATTCGTGGAGATGGACTTGTTAAGTCGTTAGATGATATTAGGAATATCGTTGTGAAGAATAATACTGGTCGACCAATTCTTATCGGCGACATCGCTGACAAAGTAGACTTTGGCTCTCAGGTTCGTTACGGCGCATTCACACAAGATGGTCATGAAGCCGTAGGTGGTATGATATTAATGCTCAAAGGGGCAAACTCGGATAAAGTGGTGACGGCCGTGAAGGAGAGAATGGACGAAGTGCAAAAGTCGCTTCCGTCCGATATAGAATTAAAACCATTTCTCGATCGTTCCAACCTGATAGAACGTACGACAAGCACTATTTCACGCAATCTGATAGAGGGTGCGCTTATTGTGATTTTTGTACTTGTCTTATTGTTGGGCAGTGTTCGTGGAGGCCTCATAACGGCTTCTGTTATACCACTTTCGCTACTTTTCGCTTTCATCTTAATGAAAATCTTTGGTGTATGGGCAAACTTAATGAGCCTTGGTGCTATTGATTTCGGTATCATTGTAGATGGAGCGGTAATTATTGTCGAAGGAATCGTTTTCGAGATTGAACGTAGAATAAGCTTTCAGAAAGCTGCATTCGATCGTGCCGAAATGAACAAAATAAGTTACGAGGCAGCTTCCACAATGATGCACTCAGCGTTTTTTGGACAGCTCATTATCCTCATCGTATTTACACCAATACTGTTCCTTGCTGGTATAAGTGGAAAAATGTTCGCACCTATGGCCTATACGTTCTCGTTCGCTGTACTCGGCGCGCTCATTCTCTGCCTAACCTACGTACCGATGGTATCTTCTTTATTGATGAAACCAGCGGCAAATACAAATAGCCGTATGGCTCGCACAGAACGATGGTTAAAAAAGCTGAGCAATAGGCTGGTCGCTGTGATTACCAATATATATCACCCCATGCTTCGTTTTGCATTGCGACATAAACAACGTGTTATCATATCGGCCGTGGTTTTGTTTACTTTCTCTGCATTTGTTTTTGGTAATATGGGAGGGGAATTTATTCCGGAACTTGACGAAGGAGACATTGCCATGCAAACATTTTTAAGACCAGGAAGCTCTCTTTCTGAAACCATCAAGAGAGAAAAGGAAGTGGAAACACTATTACTAAAAAGTTTTCCGGAAATTAAAACGGTATGTGCACGCATTGGTGTAGCTGATATTCCAACAGATCCAATGGGCTTCGACTATACCGATAGTTTCATTATTTTAGAGAAAGACAAAAGCAAATGGACTTCGGCTCAAAACAAAGAAGAACTTATTGAAAAAATAAAGAAAAAACTGCAAACCATACCCGGATTGAACTTTTCTTTCTCTCAGCCTGTAGCACTCCGTTTCAATGAATTACTTACAGGCGTTCGTGAAGATGTTGCTGTAAAACTCTATGGTGACGATCTGGACAAACTAAACGAACTGGGAGAGCAAATGGTGAATATAATTAGTAAAATACCAGGTGCAGAAGATGTGGCACTTGAACGTACTGCAGGACTTCCACAAATTACTGTGAGATATGATCGCAAGCGCTTGGCACAATATGGATTACAAATAGATAAAATCAACCGATATGTGAGCGCTGCTTTTGCCGGCAGTTCAGCAGGTGTAGTATTTGAGGGAGAAAAGCGCTTCGACCTTGTCATACGCTTAAATGATGATTATCGAAAGGACATCAGCAATTTGAAGAATCTATTTGTTGACCTCCCAAATGGTACACAGATTCCTCTACGCGAAGTGGCGGACATAAGTTACCAAGCAGGACCAATGCAAATCTCTCGTGACCAAACTTCTCGACGTATTTATGTAGGAGTTAATGTGCGTGGACGAGACGTTGAATCTGTGGTAGCCGATATACAACAACAATTGGGAAAGCAACTAAAATTACCCGCAGGATACTATGTCACGTATGGAGGCGAATACCAAAACTTACAGGAAGCCAAGGCACGTTTGATGATTATTCTGCCCATAGCATTACTACTCATCTTCTTGCTGCTCTATTTTGCACTGAAATCGTTTAAACAAAGTATAATGATATACATGGCCGTTCCGCTTGCAACAATGGGAGGCATCTTTGCATTGGCAGTGCGTGGAATGTCATTCTCTATTTCTGCAGGTGTAGGATTTATCGTCTTGTTCGGTGTAGCCGTACTTAACGGACTTGTACTCATCAACCGTTTTAATTCATTAAAACAAGAAGGAATGAACAATATCAATAGAAGAATATTAGTTGGGACACGTGAGCGTATTCGTCCTATATTACTTACTGCAACAGCAGCTATGCTTGGTTTCTTACCTATGGCTGTCTCGGCATCAGCTGGTGCTGAGGTACAACGACCTTTAGCGACAGTTGTTATCGGCGGACTCTTCACTGCCACATTGCTCACATTGATTATTATCCCTGTTCTTTATGCATTGGAAGAGAGAATGAAAAAAATATCTTTAAAACGAATACTTCCCCTTTCTGTCTTCGCCGTTCTGTTTTTGGTAAATATCCCTAATCAGGCTCACGCACAACAAAAGGTAAATTTGAAACAAGCACTAATATTGGCCGAACAATACTATCCTTCAATTAAATCTGCACAATTAAGTGTTAAACGTGAAACGGAATTGAAAGCGGGTGTGAATGATATTGGAACAACAGAGTTCTCATCTGGAGCGGATGAAATAGGAAAAGGCAAAGATGGAACTTTCACACTTCTGTCTGTTCGTCAAAATCTCAATTTACTTGGTAACAAAGTGCGAACTCGCTATCAGGAACAGGCTATTACCACAGCACAAGCTGCAGTTGAACTCACACGGCAACAGCTTCAGAAAAGTGTTAGCCAAGCCTATGTTGCAGCATACGTTACGAATAAACGAATGAAAGTATATGCTATAATAGACTCCATCTATCGCAATTTCGAACATGCAGCTAAAGTAAAGTATGATGCTATGGAAATATCTTACTTAGAGTATCTTACCGCCAAGAAGAAATCCAGACAAATAGTAGAAGATAAACTACAAGCTACAGACGACTATTATACAGCAGTCTTACAACTTTCGCAATGGCTGGGAAGTGGGTTTTACGAACCTACAACTGCACCTGAAGAATACCTGACAGTGGTTCATAGCGACAGTCTGATTGGTACAACTTTGACTAAACTCTATGCTGAAAAGGTAAGGTTAGCAGATGAGGGAATTACTTTGGAAAAGTCGAAGTCTCTTCCTACATTCTTCGTGGAAGGTGGAACAAAGATGGTGGGTAATCGGGCTGGATATTGGAGCATTGGTGCAGGCATTAGCATTCCCTTGTTCAAGAAGACTTATCAAGCACGCGAAAGAGCTGCACGCTTAGAACGAGATATAGCTCAGGCTAACTATGAAACAGTAGAGATGACAACACAAGCAGCCAAAAGAGTTTCCGAAGCACAGTATAATAAATTGCAGCGCAAGTTAGTGTATTATCAAAAAACAGCACTACCCACAGCACGTGAACAACAAAAAGGAGCTGCAGCAGCCTATCAGTTAGGAGCTACAGACTATGTAGGATTTATTCAGACAATGGGAGATGCTGTGCAAACTGAGCTTGACTATTGGACTGCTTATGAACAACTCCTCCTAACACAAATTGATTTAAAATATCCAAATATATAATGACAATGAAAAAAAATATATTCATGTACATAGTTGCCGCCTTGTTTGTTACATCGTGTGGCACAAAAGAAGTAAAAGAGAATAAAGAAGTAACCGAATCGATCTCGAATACTGTTGAGCTTACTGACAAACAACTCAAACAGCTTGATATTACTACGGGTACATTAATTTATGCATCATTTCATGGAAATGTTGAAGCAAGTGGTCGATTACTGACCTCTCCTCAAGGAGAAGCATCGGTAGCACCAAAGATAGGAGCAACCGTGCAACGTATTCTTGTGCGCGAGGGACAAGAAGTTAGCAAAGGACAAATCTTGGCCTACTTATCCCATCCGGACTTAATAGACATACAATCCCGCTATCTTACGGCTGTTAATCGCCGAGATTATCTTTACAAAGAATACATACGACAAAGTAAGATGATGAACGAGCGCGTGGGGGTTGGTAAAGATTTCGATCGCACTAAGTCTGAACTTAAAATTGCCAATAGTGAAATAAGCATGCTCTCTACACAAATGCAACAGTTAGGTATATCCCCATCAGCTGTGCGAAAAGGGAAGGCATTTACAAACATTGCTGTGAAGAGTCCTATCGCTGGTACTGTAGAGCAAATAAATGTAGAAATAGGACAATATGCAACACCCGAAACGGCGATGATAAGAATAGTAAACACGCAAACCATTTTTGCCGAACTGCAAGTATATCAACGTGATATACCAAAACTGCAAAAGAACCAGCAAGTTATTTTACAGACACAAACAGATGGTGGACAGGTTTATAGCGGGAAAGTATTTTCAATAGGAAGCACTTTTGACAGTAATACACAAGCTGTTCCCGTAAGAGTGAACATCTATGGTAAGAAAGATGCACTTATTTCAGGGCTCTATGTAAAGGCTCGTATAGCCACAAAGACAACCAAAATGAAGGCCGTCCCAACAGAGGCCATAGTAGACGATGCTGGAAAATCTTATATTTTCACCGCAACCAAAGTAAAAGGCAACTGGAAGTTTTCTCCTCTTGCTGTCAGGAAAATAAAAGAGGAAAACGGCATGGTAGCTGTACAGCCTGTTCAGGCTAATGCGAAAATAGATATCGTTGCATTATCTGGAGCCTACTACCTGCTTTCTGATATGAAAAAGGGAGAAACTGGAGAAGATTAACTGCGGAAAGTCTACGCGTATGCCGGTGCATTTAGTTAGAAAAAACGCTTTTTTTTTTGTCATGTTGTAGTTTTTACTTATCTTTGCTTCCCGAAAAACAGAGATATGGAAAGTATTATACATCTGAGCGGTGTCAACAAGACATACCTTGGTGCACAGCCGCTGCATGTGCTGAAAGGCATCGACCTCGACATCGGACGGGGCGAGTTCGTAAGCATCATGGGGGCATCCGGCTCAGGCAAGTCAACATTACTGAACATTCTCGGCATACTCGACAACTATGACTCGGGGGAATATATCCTCAGAGGAACACTGATAAAAGACCTTAGCGAACGCAAGGCCGCAGAATACCGCAACAGGATGATTGGATTTATCTTCCAGTCGTTCAACCTGATTTCGTTCAAGACGGCGGTGGAAAACGTTGAGCTGCCACTGTTCTATCAGGGCGTTGGGCGGCGCAAGCGTCACAGCCTGGCGATGGAATATCTCGACAGGCTGGGGCTGAAGGCATGGGCAGGGCATTACCCAAACGAACTGTCAGGAGGGCAGAAACAGCGGGTGGCAACGGCACGGGCGCTTATCACAAAGCCGCAAATCATACTTGCCGACGAGCCTACAGGGGCACTCGACTCCAAGACAAGCGTGGAGGTGATGCAACTGCTGAAGGACCTGAACCGCAAGGATGGCATGACAATGGTCATAGTGACCCACGACCCAGGAGTGGCAAGACAGACAGACAGGGTGATAAGGATAAAGGACGGAGTAATCGAGCACGCCGCCACCGCATCGCTTTGAAACTCCATTACGGGGAAGACAGGGGCTGACCGACGGGGCATCCAACTGTGATTGATTATTAACTATGCGTGATATTTTAACAGAAATTCTGGCAACGGCAAGAAGGAACAAACTGCGCACGGCACTGACCGGTTTCTCGGTGGCGTGGGGCATCTTCATGATAATATTCCTGCTCGGCTCCGGCAACGGACTGATAAACGCGCAGATGTCACAGATGTCACGCTTCTTCAGCAACTCGATGATGGTGGGCGGCGGAATGACCACAAAGGCACACGAAGGGATGATGGAGGGACGCGACATACAGTTGAACGACAAGGACATACAGACCACGGGCAACGAATATGACGGCATAATAGACGATGTCGGAGCATCGATACAGAAGGGGGGCAACACCGTGAGCCACGGAACAGACTATGTAAGCACGAAGATGGAGGGGGTGTACCCCAACGAGGTGCTGATAAACAAAAAGGACATGCTCTGCGGACGCTTCATCAACGACATCGACCTGCGCGAGCGGCGAAAGGTCGTCGTCATGAGCGAAGACGATGCCAAGGAACTATGGAAGGGAGACCTGAGGGACTTCATCGGCGAGTACGTCAACGTGGAGAACATATCATTCCGGGTGGTGGGGATATACAAGGCAGACAAGAGCGGAATGAACGTCAGCATATACACCCCGTTCACCACCTTCCGCACCATGTACAACAAGGGCGACAAGGCAGACTTCATCGTGTTCTCTTTCCACGGGCTGCCAACGGAAGAGGCAAACGAGGCCTTCGAGAAGAGATACAAGACGAGGATAAACGCCAACCACCACGCCGCGCCCGACGATGACGGGGCAATATGGATATGGAACCGCTTCACGCAGAGCATGCAGATGGACACTGGCATCACCATCATCCACACCGCACTGTGGATAATCGGGCTGTTCACGCTGCTCAGCGGCATAGTGGGAGTGTCGAACATAATGCTGATAACAGTGAAGGAACGCACCCGCGAGTTCGGGATAAGGAAAGCCATCGGCGCAACGCCGTGGTCGATACTGAAACTGATAATCGTGGAGAGCGTGATAATAACAACATTCTTCGGATACATAGGGATGGTGCTCGGGGTGGCGGCAAACGAATACATGGATGCCACAATAGGCCACACCACCGTCAACTCCGGCATCTTCGAGGCAACAATATTCCTCAACCCAACGGTGGGGCTCGGTGTCTGCATAGAGGCAACGCTGGTCATGATCATCGCAGGTACCGTGGCGGGACTTGTTCCCGCGCGCAAGGCAGCGATGATAAGACCGATAGAGGCATTGAGGGCGGAGTGATGTCGTCGCAAAAAATGTATGAACAGCAATTAAAAGAGGAAACGAACGTTTAAAGTCTGAGATAGGTGCTACTATTTGACATTGACCGCAACAGGGAAATTCTCGACACCATAACGAGAAACAAGAGCCGCTCGCTGCTCACCGGCTTCGGGGTGTTCTGGGGCATATTCATGCTCGTGGCACTGCTCGGAGGAGGCAACGGGCTGCGCGAACTGCTGTCGAACAACTTCGAGGGCTTCGCCACGAACTCGGCGATAATCTGGCCGCAAAGCACCACAAAGCCATACAACGGACTGCGCAAGGGACGCTCGTGGAGCATGAACTACAACGACGTGGTGCGGCTGAAAGAACAAGTTGGCGGCCTCGAGGAGGTGCAGCCGATGATTTCGCAATGGGGGCTGACCTCCACCTGCGGCGACAAGAAGAGCGTAGTAAACATGAAAGGGGTGCTCGCCGGCTACCAGAAAGTGGAGAAGCCAAAACTGCGCTTCGGACGGTACGTCAACGACATGGACGTCAAACAGAAGCGCAAGGTGTGCGTGATAGGGAAAAAGATATTCAAGGAACTGTTCGACAACAGCGACCCGTGCGGCAAACGGATTTGTATCGACAACATCTACTACAGCGTGGTGGGCGTCGACTACTCGAGCAGCAACATGAACATCAACGGCAGAAGCGATGTCGCCGTGACCGTGCCGCTGACGATGATGCAGCAGGCCTACAACATGGGCGACACCGTACATCTCATAGCAGTGACGGCAAGACCGGGAGTGGCCATCAGCGACATCACCGACGACATGCGCACCGTGGTGGCAAAGGCCCACAACATTGACCCCACCGACGAGAAGGGCATCACCGTCTTCAACACCGAAGTGATGTTCGGCATGCTGAGCAACCTGTTCTCGGGAGTAAACTTCCTTATAATGCTCGTCGGCATCGGCACACTGCTCGCCGGGGCAATAGGCGTGAGCAACATAATGATGGTGACGGTAAAGGAGCGCACAACAGAGATCGGCATAAGGAGAGCGATAGGCGCAACGCCGATGAACATACTCTCGCAGATAATGACAGAGAGCATACTGCTGACGACCGTTGCGGGGATGATGGGAATACTATTCTCGGTGTTCGTCCTCGAGATGCTCGAACTGGCAAACACCACCGACGGCATACTCGCGGCACAATTCCAAATAAGCTTCTGGTCTGCCGTCGCCGCGCTCGCATTGCTCAGCATCCTCGGAATGCTCGCAGGACTCGCACCTGCCCTCAGAGCCATGAGGATAAAACCAGTCGATGCCATGAGGGACGATGGATAACAGTGTGATAAAAGTAATCATAACATATATGAAACGATATTATAAATTTGTACTGGCGGCACTTGCCGCACTACTGTTCTTCGGGACGTTCGTATTCCTTTACATTAAATCGCGCCCAAAGGAGGATGTATTCGAGGAAATCAATCCTAAGGTGATGGACATCAGCAAGACGACCATCATAACGGGCAAGATTGAGCCACGCAACGAAATCAACGTTAAGCCGCAGATAAGCGGAATTATAACAAACATATACAAGGAGGCCGGAGAGACAGTCACTGCCGGAGAGGTAATCGCAAAGGTTAAGGTAATACCCGACATGTCGCAACTGAGCGCGGCACAGAGCCGCGTAAGCCTGGCGGACGTAAACCTGAAGCAGGCACGGGTGGACTACGAGCGCGAGAAGACGCTGTTTGACAAGGGGCTCGTCAGCGCAGACGAATACGACAAGGTGCACCAGACGCTGAAACAGGCGCGCGAGGAGAAGAAGGCTGCCAGCGACGCGCTCCAGGTGGTGCGCGACGGCGTGTCGTCGAGCGACGCAAGCGCGAGCAGCACCCTCATACGCTCCACAATAAGCGGGATCATTCTCGACATACCGGTGAAAGTGGGCAACTCGGTGATACTAAGCAACGCATTCAACGACGGAACAACCATCGCAAGCGTTGCCGACATGCGCGACCTGATTTTCCGTGGCAACATAGACGAGACAGAGGTGGGTAGCCTGCGTCAGGGAATGGCTATGAAAATAACCATCGGCGCGCTGCAGGACCTGAAATTTACCGCCAGGCTCGAATACATATCGCCAAAGGCGGTGGAGACAAACGGAGCGAACCAATTCGAGGTGAAGGCTGCGGTTGACATTCCCGCAGGCAGCAAACTGCGCTCGGGCTACAGCGCGAACGCGGAGATTGTGCTGAAAAGCGCAAAGGGAGTGCTGACAATCCCAGAGAGCGCGATAGAGTTCGAGGGCGCAAACACATACATATATATTGTGAAAGGCGAAGGAAAGGAAAAGTCATACGAGCGGCGCAAGGTGGTGACAGGACTGAGCGACGGAGTGAACATCGAAATCCGCAGCGGACTGAAGAAAGGCGAGAAAGTGAGGGGAACGAAGATAATTGACGACAAGGATGGAGACAAATAGTGTGAAACAAGATATATAAACAAAACCTTAAATATTTAAAACCATTATGTCAAGATTAAAACCTTTATTATTATTCTTGTTAATGACCGTCTTTGCGGGCATGGCATCTGCACAGGGAATGGGCAATCCGGTTCGCTTCAAGACAAGCAAGAAGCAAATCGACGAAAACACATTCGACGTAATTTTCACAGCCTCGATAAACAAAGGCTGGCATGTGTATGGTGCGGGGATGTCGGCAGGAGGCCCCACATCAGCAAAACTCATCGTTGACAAGATTGACGGGGCAAAGACCGTTGGGAAACTGAAGGCTGTCGGAAAGGAGCATAACGAATATGACGAAATGTTCGGCATGAAAGTGAGGTTCTATGAAAACAACGTCACGTTCATACAGCGTTTCAAGGCCACAGGCGGAAAGTACCACGTCAGCGGAAGACTCGAATATGGAGCGTGCAACAACGAGATGTGCATGCCGCCGACATCCGTGGATTTCAAGCACGAGGGCAATGCGCCCAAGACCGATGACAAACAGGCCACGGATAAGGAACAGACAGAAGCGGATGCCGCAGAAACTGCGGGCGAGCAACCTGTCGCCCCGGCAGACTCCGCAATGGCGGCAACCGCACCGACATCAAGCACAACCATCACCAAGGAGCAGATTTCGAGCAGTTTGTGGAAACCGGTGATAGTCGAACTGAACGCCCTGAACGGTGCCTCGGACAGCACGTCATCGCTGTGGAGGATTTTCCTCACAGGACTACTCGGCGGCCTCATCGCACTGCTCACACCATGCGTGTGGCCCATCATACCAATGACGGTGAGCTTCTTCCTGAAAAGGTCAAAGGACAACAAGCGAAAGGCCATAAGCGATGCCGTGACATACGGTCTTTCCATCGTCATCATATACCTCACGCTGGGTCTTACTGTGACGGCTATCTATGGCGCGCAACAACTTAACGACCTCGCCACAAACGCCTACGTCAACGTCTTCTTCTGCCTGCTGCTCGTGGTGTTCGCACTCTCGTTCTTCGGCTGGTTCGAACTGACGCTGCCGTCATCGTGGAGCAACAAACTGGACTCCAAGGCAGGCAAGACGGGAGGACTGCTCGGAATATTCCTCATGGCATTCACACTGTCAATAGTGTCGTTCTCATGCACGGGTCCGATCATCGGATTCCTGCTCGTTGATTTCTCCACATCCGGCAAGATACTCGCGCCGGCAATAGGAATGCTGGGCTTCGCCATAGCACTCGCACTGCCGTTCACGCTGTTCGCCATGTTCCCTGCTTGGCTGAAGCAAGCACCGAAGAGCGGGTCGTGGATGAATACGATAAAGGTGACATTGGGTTTCATCGAACTGGCATTCGCACTGAAATTCTTCTCCGTGGCCGACCTCGCCTACGGCTGGCATCTGCTTGACCGCGAGGTGTTCATAAGCCTGTGGATTATCATATTCGGAATGTTGGGACTCTACTTGTGCGGCATACTGCACTTCCAGAGCGACATGAACGGGAGCGAGATAAAGCCAAAACCGGTGGCAGCGATAATGCTTGGCATGATTTCACTCGCTTTCACGGTGTACATGCTGCCAGGACTGTGGGGCGCGCCGTGCAAGGCCATAAGCGCATTCGCACCGCCAATGAACACACAGGACTTCAACCTCAACAACAAGGAGGTCAAGCCAAAGTTCCTCGACTATGACGAGGGCATGGCAGCAGCGGCACAGACGGGCAAACCCGTCATACTCGACTTCACTGGCTTTGGCTGCGTAAACTGCCGCAAGATGGAGGCTGCCGTGTGGACAGACCCGCAGGTGACAGACCGCCTTAACAATGACTACATACTCATCTCGCTGTATGTGGACGACAAGACTCCGCTGAAGGAGCCGCTCGAGGTGACGATGCCCAACAAGACAAAGAAAGTGCTGCGCACCGTGGGCGACAAGTGGAGCTACCTCGAGGAAACCAAGTTCGGCTACCTCGCACAGCCTTTCTATGTGACGGTTGACGCAGAGGGCAAGCCGCTGTCAGGCTCCTTCGTGTATAAAGAGGACGTAAAAGGCTACATGGACTTCCTGGACAAGGGAATAGAAAAAATGAAGAAGTAACAACTCGGATTCGCAACTTAAACCCAAATCTCTAAGTTTACAATATGAATTGCAAACTTAGAGATTGTGGTTAAATTATAAAAGGGAATTGACAATGGACGGCAACAACAGCCCATTGTCAATTTCTTTTCGATACTTTATCCGACCAAGTGGTGCGTCTTGTGCATGAACTGAAAGCAAACATGAAGGACAAACCAATGCGCATCTGAGACAGGACAATGCTTCGGGGAAAGGTACATCACAGAGTGCGTAGACGAATTGCTCAGGAACAAGGCAAACCTCGTTCTTTCACGACACAGGTCTGTGCATTACTTCATCACGAGTCTGTCCCCGGCACTTGCCACGCACTTCCGAGTTTTGCCGGACAGAATTATGCTGCGATCAAGGGTACGGTCTGTCAGTCGAACCTCCAGCCGTCAGGTTTCTTTATGCCTGTGATGCCGAGATAAGTGGCTTGCTCGCCAAATATTGCCACGCGCCTGCGGTAGTTCTTGGGATTGTCAACAAGGTTGAGTTCCTTGCGGTATCTGGAACCGCTCGGCAAACAGATGGAAATGACATTCCCCCTCGACCTCTCCGTCGGGCTGTCTGCCAAAAGTATAGCCTGCGGATATGTGAACGGCGGGTCAAAGTCAGCATTTTCAATCTTCCTCGTGCATGCCCCCACAATGTAGCCTCTCACCCACCTTTGGCCAGTCAGTTCGTAATTGATGAATTGTCCGACAGTGAAGACGCGCTCTCCGTCAATGTCGCCAGCGCCATCGTCACTGCCCCCGTTATCAGAGCCATTGTCGTTACCGCCGTCACCATTGTCCCCTGTGTCTGTGCCACCACCAGGCTCCGTCCCTCCGCCGTCTGTGCCGCCATTGTTGTTGCCGCCCGTGCCGTCATTTCCACCGGTGTTGCCGCTGTCATTGCCGCTGTCGCCGTTGTCACCATTATTCCCGTTGTCACCATTATTCCCGTTGTCACCATTATTCCCGTTGGGTGTCACTGTCTTGCCGTTATCGTTCTCCCCGTAATATCCTTTCTCGCACGCAGTGGTCATGGCGATGCAGAAAACAACAATGAAAATCGTTCTGAAAAAATTCTTCATAAAGAGCAAGTATTAATTTATAGCATAAAAATAAAATATGATGATAAACTTGCCAAGACTCAGACAGACAAGTATATTTGCTTTTCACAATCCATCCTTCGTTGTGACACTCCTCGCAGCAGATTTGCATTCTGAAACCTTGTCGAGCTGCGCCTTGAGTTTCTCCACCTTGGCCTGAAGCCGCACGATCTCCTTTTCCTTAATCGTTATTTCATCGCCCTGGTTTTTTATGGTTGTCAGCAGCGAGTTAAGTTCCTCGTTGTCTATCTCCTCCGGATACAGGCTGTTCACGCGGTTTATGAAGTCGCCGAGTATGTTCATGTAGTTCGTGAAAGCATCGAACGGCGAACTATATATGCCACGGTCGAGTCCCACGTTTGACGGCTTTGTGGTCATAAACCGGAAATTGTTTGATGCCTGCAGGTAGTCCCAGTCCTGGTTGATTCTCGGATCGTCTGCTATTCGCACGCGGTCGGCAACGCTGTACAGTTTGTTGAACGCCTCGCGCTGCATTGCATTCCCGAGCCACGACGATATGTTGCGCTCCTCGTCAACCCACGACATGGGATATGGCACGTTTATCTCGCTCACGCTTTTTATCTTGGAGATAATCTCTGACGGCGTTGAGAACGTTATCCCATTCTGCCTTGCGCATACAGGCAACGCACGCATGAATTCGAGTATGTTCGAAGACAGGGGCTGCGCAATGCCGAGAGCCGACAGTTCCATGAATATGTTTATAACCTGCTCCGCTTCCGGGAAGCGCGCTATCCGCTCGACATAGTCGTCGGCAAACAGCGGGTAGCCCTCCCATTCTGAGTTGTTGAAACGCAGCGAAATGTCGTCGGACAGTTCGATGTCGCGCAGCAGAAGTTTCAGTCCCGGCGCCTGAGCGCTGCTATACACATAGTGCGGCGACTTCCATCCGAGGACGTGCTTAGCCCCCTCCGTGAGCATACCCCTGAAACCGAGCGCCGCAACCTGCGTGCCGATGTCGTCGGAATAGATGAGCGATGAGTTGCGCAGTACGGTTGGCCTCTTGCCGAAATACTGCTCGATCTTTTCCGCCTGTTTCCTCACGTCGGCGGCAAACGCCGCCTCATTGGCGAGCGACGACAGCCCGTGGCTGTAGGGTTCGGCGAGGAACTCCACGCAGCCAGTGTCGTTCAGCACCTGCAGCTTCTCCAGCACCTCCGGCGCGTGCATCTCCAATTGCTCCATGCCGACCCCCGACAGCGAGAACGCCGCCTTGAAATATCCTCCGCCGTCGCGTATCATCTGCTCGATGGTGCTCAGCGCGGGCATGTAAGAACGCTCGGCAATCTCGTTTATGTTGCGCTCGTTCTCGTAGTCGTCGTAATAGTAATGGTCGGTACCGATGTCGAAGAACCGGTATCGCTTGAGATGAATTATCTGGTGTATCTCAAAATACAAACATATTGTTTTCATGGTCTCGTCCCCTCTCTTATCCCTAACCGGGTAGCCTGCTCAGGGGCATGGGCTTTATCGTTTATTGCAAAAATTCCACTTTCTCGCCACGCGCTCCTACTCCCATCCGAGCGTGCGCAGATACAGCGTGCGTATCCATCGTCCCACCTTATCCCAAGTGATGCGGTCAACCTCCTTCTTGCCCTCTTCCTGCAGATAACGGAACAGGCTTTCGTTGTTGCATATTGAGTACATGGCGTCGGCGATTGCGTGAATGTCCCAGTAGTCAACCTTTATGCAGTTCTCGAGAATCTCGGCACACCCGCTCTGCCTTGAGATTATTGCCGGCGTGCCGCACTGCATAGCCTCGAGCGGCGATATGCCGAAGGGCTCTGACACCGAAGGCATCACATAAACGTCAGAGTTCTTGAGGCACTCATAAACCTGCTTCCCGCGCATGAACCCTAAGAAGTGGAAGCGGTCGGCAATGCCACGTTCTGCCACGAGATTGATCATATCCTCCATCATGTCGCCCGAGCCGGCAAAGCAAAAGCGCACGTTGCGCGTGCGGTGCAGCACCATGTTCGCTGCCTCGACGAAATACTCGGGGCCCTTCTGCATCGTGACGCGGCCGAGAAACGTCACCACCTTCTCACGTCCATTGTGGTCAGGACGCGGGATGTCCTGCAGTTCCTTCCGCAGCGGATAGACGGCATTATGCACCGTGTGGCACTTGCGCGGGTCCTGGTGGTAGTGGTTGATGACAGTCTGCCGTGTCAGTTCCGAGACACACATTATGCAGTCGGCATTGTCCATTCCGTTCTTCTCTATGCCGTAAACCGTAGGGTTCACGTTGCCGCGCGAGCGGTCGAAATCTGTTGCATGCACATGTATGCAAAGCGGCTTCCCGCTAACGTTCTTTGCGTGTATGCCGGCAGGATACGTCAGCCAGTCGTGCGCATGTATTATGTCAAACTGCTCCGTCCGCGCCACCACCCCGGCGATTATCGAGTAGTTGTTTATTTCCTCATGCAGGTTTCCCGGATAGCCGCCCGCAAACTCCATCGCCCCGAGGTCGTTGACGTGCATGTAGTTGAAGTCGGCATATATGTTGTCACGCAGGCGGTAGTAGTATTCCGGAGCCATGATGTCCCCCACCCGACTCTTCACATAGTCGTAGTTCACGTCGCGGTAGGCTATCGGCACGGCATTCATTGCGATGATGCGTGCCGCGTGGGTGCTCTCATCGCCGAAAGGCTTGGGCAGGCAGAGCGCGGTCTCGATGTCGCCCTGTGCCTTCAGTCCCTCGGATATTCCGTAATTTGCCGTGGCGAGCCCGCCGAACACATGCGGCGGATACTCCCATCCGAACATAAGCACTTTCATAGGCTCTGTTATTTATATGTGTATTTCTCAAGCATCTTCAGCGTGCGGAGGATTTCTGCCACGTTCATTGCGAACGACATTGCCCCTCGGGCATGGAACGGCGGATTGCCGTCGCTCATTTCGGGTATTGTGCCGAGGCAGTTGAGGGTCATCTCGTCCTCGTAGCCCACCATCTGCCTCTCGATGAAACTCAGGCGCGTCATCTTGTAAAGTTTCAGACATGCCTCCATGTAGAAACCGCCGAGCCAAGGCCATGCTGTGCCCTGATGGTAGGCATAGTCGCGCTGCGACTGCGTCCCGACGTACATCGGGTTATACCCGCCGCTCTTCGGCGACAGCGACCGCAGCCCCCTCGGCGTGAGCAACTCGCGGGTGCATATATCAAGCACCGACTTTTTCATGTTTCGGTCGAGCGGCGAGTAATCGAACGCGGCGCCGAAAATCATGTTCGGGCGCACGCTCCAGTCCATCATGTTCCCATCCACATAGTCGAACAGATAGCCGCAATCGTTCAGGAACGTGTCAAGGAACGACTGCCGCGCCTTCTCCGCACGTTCCTCCAGGACGGCAGCCCTGTCCGTGTCACCGTCATTGCAGGCAAGTCTCGCGGCGAACCTCAGCGCGTTGTACCACAGCAGGTTGAATTCCACGATGAAGCCCGTCCTCGGCACCACTGGCCTGCCGTTTGCGGTAGAGTTCATCCATGTCACGGCTTCCTCCCTGCCATCCGTGCTCAGCAGCCCGTTCTCCTCGAGTGTCAGGTTGGGGTGCTTGCCTGCGATGATGAACTTCATTATGTCACGCACCAGCGCGCCATACATCCCCATACATTTCTCATCGCCCTCCTCCTTGGCATATTGCTGTATCGCCCAAATTGCCCACAGCAGGACGTCGGGCTGCTCAATCTCGTATATCTTCACAGTTAGCGGCTGTCCATCCATGAACTCACGCAGTCCGCGTGCCGCAGTGCCCATCACGAGTTCGAAGTAGTCCCGCTCCTCAATGGCGAGCGTCAGTCCCGGCAGTGCGATGAACGTGTCGCGCGCCCGGCACTTGAACCACGGGTATCCGGCGAGCAGGTATCGCTCGTCCTCACCACGGAAGTAGTGGAACTGGTGTGCCGCGTTGACCAGGCAGTGAAAGAAATTTTCGCGCGGGGCGCGCTCGTTCACTTCCTTCTCGAACAATGCTTTCAGCGAGCGCGTCTTCACCTCGCCCGTGGAAGCGGCGAACACCACGCTCTCCCCCTTCTTTATATCCATCTCGAAATATCCCGGCACATACAAGTCCTCGTTCGGCGCATACCCCACCTCCTGTTCCTTGGGATATTCCACGCCCCTGTACCAGTCCGGAATGAACACGAAGTCGTTCTTCTTCGAGAACTGCATGTACAGGTCAGGATAGCCGGCATACATGCAGGTGCGTATCCCGTTGTCTGCGTCATGGTATTCGCGGCTTGCCACAGAGTTCTCATGCGTGAACTCCCTCACGCTGCGGAAGGCGAGGAAAGGCCTGAAGCGCAGTCTCGTTGCAGAATGGGCATCCACCAGAGTGTATCTTATCAGTATGCGGTCCTCGTAATGCTGGAACACCACTTCCTTGCGGAGCACCACCCCACCGACCCTGTAAAGCGTCGTCGGCACCTTGTCGCAGTCGAACTCGCGTATATATTTGTGTCCCGTGGGACTGTAATTGTTGCCGTGATACTTGCGCAATCCGAGATTGAACTCCGCGCCATGCTGAATCACCGTGGCATCGAGCGAGGACAGCAGCACATGGTTGTCATCGTCAAGCCCAGGCACCGGCACGACGAGCAGCCCGTGATATTTCCTCGTGTTGCAATCCACTATCGTGGAGCATGAGTATGCCCCGGAGCGGTTGGTGCGCAGCAACTCCCGCCGCAGCGATTCCTCGAGGTTGGTCATCAAAACCTTTTCAAATCTAATATAACTCATAGTGTAATACAGGTTTACGAGATTGCGGTAACGTCTTTCAGCCCGGCATGATGAAGTTCAGCACTTCCTGCTCCACATCTATATGGAAGCCTCCGTCTATGTCGTTGAGCATACGCCCGTCGATGTTGACGGGCGCGTGCTGCGCCTCGACAAACTCAACGCTGCGCGTGCGGTAGGGATGCACGCTCCTGTGGTTCAGTATCTTGCCAGACAGGAAAAGATAGAACCCCTCGAAGAGCTGCATTACCTCGGGGTGATAAACCACCGACACGTCAAGCAGCCCGTTGTATGGCACGGCGTTCGGTGTCTGGCCATACCCGAGGGCGTTGCCCACACACACCGTCATCACCTTGCGCTTAACCACGTCGGTGTTTATCCTGATGTGCATCCTGTAGTCCTTGCGGCGGAACAACATCAGGACGAATGAGAAGATGAACGACAGCACGCGCGACATGAACAGGCGGCGCGTCCTCTGCCGCAGGTGCATTATTCCGGACAGCAGCCCCACGTTGACGCTGTTGAGGAAATAACGGTGGCGGCGGTTGCCGCGCTTGTCGGTATATCTTATGCAGCCGAGGTCGATCTTCCGCACGCGGCGTTCCTTTATCCAGTCAATCCCGCGCTCTATGTCGCCCTGCTCCATTTCCCAGAACGTGGCGAAATCGTTCATCACCCCGTTGGGAATCAGTCCAAGCACAATCCCGTCGCGCACGCTCTTCTCCGCGCTCATCAGGCAGTTTGCGGCATCGTTGAGCGCCGAGTCGCCCCCGACAATCACGATTGTCTTGTAGCCGTTGTTTATGAACATCGTTACCAGGCGCTCCACGCTCCTGGTATGCTCGCTCTGCACCAAGTCATACTCCACGCCCTTCTCCGAGAGGCAGCGTTCCACCTTCTCGCGGAATTTGTGACGGCGTTGCGTAACATGCTTCGGGCAATACAACACGCCCCATTTCGACTGTTTCTCCATGTCTTGACCTATTTGTTGGAAACGCACCGTTTCCTTTCTTCCCACAATTCAATTACGCGGCCCACCTTGCGCTCCATAGGCAGCCTCGCATCAACCCACTCTATCCTCGTACCACGGCGTTCCATGCCACGGAACCACGTCATCTGCCGCTTTGCGAACTGATGTATGGCCGTTTCCAGCAGGCGGAACATCTCGTCGCGGCTTGTTCTCCCCATGACATACTCCGTGACGTATTTGTATTCCAGGCCATAATATATTAGGTCTTCCGGCGGCACGCCGCTGTCGATAAGCCCTCTCACCTCCCCGGCCAGTCCGTCGTCGAGCCGCTGCCTCAGCCTCCTCGTTATCTTCTCCCGCCGTGTGTCGCGGTCGATTGCCACGCCGACGACGAGCGAGTCAATCCCGGGCATTGCCCTCTCCGAGGCAGGCCACCCGGCATTGTATGTCTCAATCTCTATCGCGCGTATTGCACGCTGCGCCGTGTCAACGTCGGTGCGGTTGTGCATTGCCGATTTGTTCTGCTCCTTCAGCCGGCGCAGTATGCCCGTCAGTTCCTCAAGCGACTTGCCCTCGAGGCTCTTCCTAAGCGCGGCGTTCTGCGGCACAGGCGAGAGGGCATAGCCCTTCAGCACGGCCTCGATGTAAAGCCCCGTGCCTCCGCACAGCACCGGCTCGGCTCCCCTGCCCGTTATCCCGTCGTAGGCATCGTGGAAATCCTTCTGATACTGGAAGAGGTTGTACTTCGTCCCCGGCTCCGCGATGTCGATGAGGTGAAACGGTATTCGCCGCCCGCCAACGACATATTCGGCAATGTCCTTGCCTGTGCCGATGTCCATGCGGCGGTACACCTGCCTGCTGTCGGCGGATATTATCTCGCCGCCGATGCGTGCCGCGAGATTGGCCGCCAGCGCAGTCTTGCCGCTTGCCGTTGGGCCGAGTATGGTTATCATGTTGCAAAGATAAATATTTTATCTGAAAATGAGAAAGTTTTTACATCGTTTCTCACAGACTTTTTCTGCAATTCCGCCTCACCTGGCGGGTAAGGTCTGGGCGATGTTCTGCTCGCGGTGGCACAGCATGACCTCAACGCCGAACTTGCTGTTTATGTGTTCCGCGAGGTGCTGCGCACTGTAAACCGAGCGGTGCTGGCCGCCAGTGCAGCCGAAGGAGAACATCAGCGAGGTGAACCCGCGCTGTATGTAGCGTGCCACATGGGCATCGGCAAGCTGATAGACACGCTCGAGGAACGTCAGTATCTCGCCGTCGTCCTCAAGGAAACGTATCACAGGCTCATCAAGCCCGGTGAGTTTCTTGTAAGGCTCATACCGCCCGGGGTTGTGCGTCGAGCGGCAGTCGAACACATATCCACCGCCGTTGCCGCTCTCGTCCGCAGGGATTCCCTTGCGGTACGAGAAACTGTAGACGCGCACAACGAGCGGGCCTCTGTTGTCATACTTTGAGAATGTCGCGGGACCGTCATTGGGGTGGGCCTTGTAAACGTCGCTGTCGGTGGTCCGCAGTCCGTCGGCACGCACCGCCGCCTGCTCTTCCCTGACGGCGAACTTGGGCAGCGCGGCAAGTCGCCGCAGCGTGTCAATCATGTATGGATATGGGAAGACATCAAGTTCGAGAAACTCGCGCAGGTTCTGCATGGCTGGCGGTATGCTGTCGATGAAATGCTGCTTGCGCTCGAAATATCCACGGAAACCGTATGCGCCCAGCACCTGCATGGTGCGGAACAGCACGAAGAGCGACAGACGCTGAACGAAATGGCGCGCCGACGGCACCTCGATGTAGTTGCGCAGCGAGTCGTAGTACTCATAGACGAGCTCGCGCCGCAGTTTGTTAGGGTATCTTGCCGATGCCTGCCACAGGAACGAGGCGAGGTCGTAGTAGAACGGGCCGCGCCTGCCACCCTGGAAATCTATGAAATACAGCGAGGTGTCTGACCCAGAGTCACCGCACGGCTTCAGCATGATGTTGCGTGCCTGGAAGTCGCGGTAGAGGAAACTGTCGTACTTTTCCGAGGTCAGGTCTTTTGCGAACAGCCGGAAGTTTGCCTCTAATTTCAGCTCGTGGAAATCGATGCCGGCTGGTTTAAGGAAACAATACTTGAAATAGTTAAGGTCGAACAGCACCGAGTCGGTGTCGAACTCCGGCTGTGGGTAGCAGTTGTCCCATTCCAGCCCGCGCGCCCCGCGTATCTGTATGTTGGGCAACTGGCGTATAGTGTCAACGAGCAGACGCTTCTCCCTTTGGTTATAGCGTCCGCCGGACTCACGTCCGCCCTTCAGGGCATCGAAGAGCGACACCGTGCCGAGATCCTCCTGCAAGTAACGCATCTCGTCGTCGGCGACGGCAAGCACACGCGGCACCGGCAACTGCCTGCGCACGAAATGCCGCGCGAGATAAACGAATGCGTGGTTCTCCTCACGGCTCGTGCCTACGACACCTATCAGCGAGGACCCGTCTGCGGCGGTCATCCTGTAATACTGCCGGTTGCTGCCCGCGCCGGCCATCCTCTCCGTCGCGGCAGGCATCTCTCCCCGGTACTGCCGGTACAGCTCGATAAGTTTTTCCATTGCAAACCGTTGCTACAGCGTTCACAGCAGGTCGTCGTCACCGTCACGGCGTTTCTTCTCCCACTGCACGATGAAGAAATCTATCAGAAGCAGGATCATGAAAATGCCCAATGACATGAGAAACGACCCGGTGAGTATCCTCAGCCCGGCGGCGACAATGACGAACGCCACCCACTGCCACGGCCTTATCCTGTAATCCTTAATGTCCATAAGCCATAATTTTCTGCAAAAGTAAGCAAAAAAAATCACATAATGAAATAATGTATTGATACAAAAATGCTATTTCCCTACTATTTTTCTTGTTGGCGGCACTATGTGAAGGCGAGCATTGCAGGGCCGGAAAAACAAATATGGGAAATCAGACAACGCATGCGAGGTGCTTGCCAGGATGAGTCCCATCCATGCACAACATGCTGGTCAAAACCCAAATCGGTCATCAGAGCCCGAACTGATTGCAGACTGGGGAACGGGTTGCCAAGTCGGAATGGAAAAATCTGTGTTGTAATGGCCGATTGTAGATAATAATCATTCGGCTTGATGGAACAGAAAAACAACAAGAAATCAGGTGGCTTGGCTAAAACCAGCCAGCCACCTGATTGCGTCCCGGCACCTTGCTTCCGCGTATCGACACACGAGAAGTTGAAAGGTAAGATGCCGATTAATTACCGATAACTATTTTATGGTTCACGGTCTTGCTGCCACTCGTCACAGATATGATATATACACCTGACGCGAGTTGTGATTTCAGTTTCTCCATGTCCTGCGGCAGGCTGACGTGTGCGACAGCCTTTCCAGACAGGTTGTAAACCACTGCGGAACCAGTAAACGTTCCCAAAACCTCCGTTATGCCTGATGACAAATTATCGAATGAGGTCTCGGCTGTGTTCATCATCTTGAAGCGCGCGCCGTCGGCGCCTGTCGCATCGCAGGAGAAGCTGTATACCAACGAGTCACCGTCAAACGGGACAATCTGCCTTGCCTTGGTGTCTATCAACTTCAGGTCGGCGTACTGGGGCAGATTTCCCCGTACAAGCGTCAACGTGTAGTCACCGCCTTCTCCCGACACAACGGTAATGTTGGATGCTGTCAGGCTGGATGTGGTATTCACCTGCATCTTACCTGCCAGTGCATCGGAATAAATCATGTCGCACATCATCTCTGCGCCGAGTTTCTGGCCATCCCATCCGTTATCGAAAGCATCCGATGTGCCGGGCTGCTCAAACAGCCACATAACATCGTTCACATTGTCGCCGTTCAACACAAACTTCACGAAGCCAGGCTCGTTCTCGTTGCCTGCCTCCCAGCCATTTCCTTTTGCAAGTTGTTCCTGCGTGGCGGTGGCGAGCAGGCTGCCGTAACTCAGCCTAACGGTCACGTCATCGCCTCCCGGGGTTGTGTTTGCGTCTGTGAATTTGAGCAAGAAGCCCTGCATTGACGGGATTTCGTTAACGCCCTGCTGTGAGGCAGTGTTTACGGGGACTGCCAGGTAAGTGCCTGCCGACAGGCCTGCGAGCGAATTGCTCGTCTGGCCGCCTGCATCTCCCCAATCCTTCGCGCTGCCGGTGTTGTACATATATACCGTCTTGTCGAGTATGTCAGGCAACGAAAGCTGGCTGATTTGGATTGGCGCGGTGTAGGAGTTCCCGAACAGGTTCTGCCCCAGACCCCAGTGGTTCACGGCGTCGCTCACGGCAGCCGCGCCATTCACCAGCGAAGCCTTGCGGGTCAGTGTCAGCGTAACGTCACCCAAGTTGAGGTAGCCCTTCATCGACTTAATCACAGGCTTGTCTGCCGTGCTGCGGACGGAGTAACCCGCGAACGCTGTCATCATATCCTTTGCCTTCAGTCCCGTGAACTTTTGGTAGAATCTGTCAGGGGCATTGGTTGCTTCATCATACTTGTAGATGTAGCATCCGCCGAACCATGCAGAGGAGGTTCGCTGGAATGGTACACCAAAGAACTGGTCAGTATATTGCACAGGAAGTTTCTTGCCGTAAGTCGGCGAGCCTTCAACATTATCTGTCCAGGTTGTCTCCTCCGCAAGTTTCTTAGACTTCACATACATCTGAACCTCGGCAAAAACCTTGTCGCCGTCAGGAGCACCGTCATACACAAACGTGCCGTTTGGCTTCCCCGCCGAGGCTTCTATCTTCAGGCGTACAGGATCGCCGGTTTGATGCTCAAACCCAACCATGCCTGTCACTTTCAGGCCGCTGCCTGCCGGTATGACCATTGCCTTGCCCGACTTGTTTTCAAGCTTGCCAGCCTCAAAGTTCAGGTTGGCGGCGCCATTGGTGAGATGGCAGTCGTTGACGGCGTCGCTGACGTAGTTCTCCACAGTTGCAAACACGATGTCCTCTCCTTCCACAGGCACTTTCCCGGCTGTCCAGTTGACTGCCGTGCTAAAGTCGTTGTCCTTGGAGCCAAGCCACAAATTGCGCTTTGTCACGTGGAATATAATGTCCTTGTAACCGCCAGAAGAGCCACTGCATCCGGTCTTGTCGGTGAAATTGGTCTGCACCCTGTACCTGTAATCCCCGGGTACGGTGAACGTTGCGTAATACTCATTGCCCGTCCCGTTAGGAAGTGGCTCCGTGTTGCCTTCATTGTTGGTGATGTCAATCCACTTCACGTCATATATATATGTGGAGACCGGCAGGGCGAGGTCGATAGGCTTCATGCCCTTTGTGATGTCGATGGTGATCTCTCGGGCAACCGTCTTCCCGGAATCGTAGATCGGGTCTGGAATACCCGAGGCGTTCACCTCGGCAATCTTCTTCAACTTGCAGCCATTGCCGTAAGTCACCTTGACGGCATAGAAGCCCTTTGCCAGGCCTTTCCACACAGTGTTGACATTAGACGCGTCGGATGACTCGAACGCACTTCCTATCGGTGTTCCCGGGTTTATCACATTGCCATTGTTGTCGGCTGCAAACAGCTCGTACTTCACCGGCATGGAGACATTTGTGCCTGCCTTGGGCCCAACGGTTATTATGCCGGTATTGTTGTCTTTCAAGTCGCACATCGCTCCAAACACCTCGAAGGCATCACCGCCGGAGATGTTGTCAAAGTCGAAACAATATGGCGAATAATCATAGTCAAGTGGCTTGTTTGGATCAATGTCAACCATGGAAGAATTGCGATCCCGCACTTCCTTTGCGATGGCGGAATAGACATAACTGTAACTGCGGTTTACCCCGTCGGCACCTTCCAACTCTGGAGCATAGGCGACGGCAAAATAATTCTTCCCGGATGGTATTTCTGTTGATGACCATGTCTTTCCGGTTGACGAGCCTGACGCTCCTGTATTTTTCTTATATGCATAAGCCAGGGTGTTGGCCTTGGGACCGAAGTCGAACTTGACGGTGTTGTTGCCATTGCAGTCCACGCCAACATATACACCGTCCTTGAACCCGTCCTTCCGCTTCGGACTGTAGGTCTGGAGTTTGTCTTCGGTGACGGTGAATGAATACTTCGCAGTGTTCATGCACTTGTCTTCCAGTTCCAACTCATAATCTCCCGCCGGCAGGTCGCCAAAGAAATAGCCCTCCTCCCGTGCATTGGGATAAGTGATTTCCTGCGGGAAAACAATCGTCGTCGTGTATTCCTTGTCGTCAAGGAAATCGGTCACGACAAACGAAGTCTTGCCATCAGGACGGCGCAAGGTAAACTTGAACGGCGCGGCAGCATTCCGCACGTCTATCCTCAAGCCTGCGGTGTTGCCATGGATACCCAATTTCTGGTCGATGGTCGGACTCATCAATCCACCGAATTCAACGAACTCCGGTTTCAGGGCTTCTATCACAAACTCCTTCTCAATATAACTACTCGGGCAATCAGGTGTGCCATAAACAAACTTGTATGTGCCGGGCTCTCCGAGTGTGAAAGTGTTTGAGAATGGCGCATTGAAAGCATTTGTAGGCATCAGCACATCGTTCTTGACAGGCGTGGTGTCGTAGGTGCCGTCTGCCTTCTTCTTATATATTTTGGCGTACTTGTGGGCGGCATCGTCAAGGAAGAAGTAATAACTGTTCCTCCAGTTGTAATACTTGTTGCCATTTCCCATGAAGTCGTAGTAGACCACAAAATTCTTGTCTTCGTATTCACAAGTCTCCGGATTGAGGTTGGCGGATGAAGATGTGGTGAGGTGCATCATATCATTAAGTGTCGCAACAGCGTTGTAACTGTTTATCGTATTGCGCTCCCCATCGCAAATAGTATTATACTTGAACCCGTAATACGAAAATCCAGGAACTTCCGATGCCTTAATTCGGAAAAAGCGGTAATGATTTGTTCCGTTGTTATAATCGTATGCCGGCATATATTCCATAGGATATTCCTCTGTGTATCCATATCTCAACAGCCGCAACGTCTCCACCAACATTTGTGTTTGATTGGCGACCGCCTCTTCGTCATTAGAATCTATTGTAAACCTAAGATAATAGTCAAATGTGCAATCCGCCGTCTGAAGCAAGTATATGTTTTGCTCATGAGAAACCTTCACCGAACTGTTGCCCACTCTCTCAGACCATATCAATTGTTCACCGGTTGTTCGTCCTTCAGCATCTGTGACTTTCACCCTGATATATTCGCCAATCCTCAAATCCGGAATAGTCAAGGCCCGATTGTTGGTAGTCACGTTGATGGGTGTCCTCTCGCTATTGCCTTCCGTATATATGCCTCCCGTCACGGTAAATCCCGGTTTGCCGTTGGCTATATTAATAGTGATTGAGCCTAACTGTTCGCATGTCTCATTGACAATGTCAAAAGTCACGGTTGGCGGCCCCGTGGCGGGCAGTTCCTTGATGGTGACGTCGCCGAGTTCTGTTTTCCCTGTCCCGCCGGTTTGCTTGAAATACACCTTGTAGTCGCCCACAGGTACGTTTCTCCATGTGATGGTCCATGTGGAACTGCTTTCATTACCCGAAGAGGACTTGGTCAAAGTACCGTCAACGAGAAAATTTGCTCCATTGTTAACCAAGTTGTCCGGGTCGGTGCTTGTACGGAGCATCGCCATACCATTTGGGACTTCGTCCGGCCCCATTGTTACCGTCAACGTGATGCTGCTCAGGGTGGAGCCTCCCACGTCAACATGGGTCAACTCGCTGTTGTCCCTTGTCACCTCCCCGATGGCTGCCGATGCCAGCAGGCAAAATGGCAGCATTAACGACAATAACAAAAACCGTTGTAAATTTGATTTCATAAATTTCATTACCTTTTTCGTTTTCAAAATTGTTTCAACAGATCTTACCAACCACCGCCGTTCTCCAAATCTTCCTGCTCATCTGGCGTCAACTCATCCGGTTGCAGTTCCGCACCCCCATTGCCTGACCCGACATTAGGACCGACAGGGCCAGCAGACAGAATTAAAAGAGCACACGGTGATACATAATGTTTTCTCATCATAGTTTTTAAATTTTCTCATATAAAAAAATATATCTGGTGCAAAGTTACGAACAAAATTACATACAAGCAACTATATGTGGACTTATATGACAAATATGTGGACTTATATGATAAAAACATGTTAGTTTTTTTTTACAAATTGTTTTTTATATGTGTGATGTCGGCAAGCGGCTGCTTGGGTTAAACCCAAATCGCGGTCATTACAACACAGATTTTTCAATTTCATCCTGACAACCTGTTCCCCGGCTGCTTGCAGTCGCTTGCCGGCATCTTGCCCGTTGTTTTTTCTTGACGTAGCCCGCTACGCCTGCAAAAAAAACAACAGCCAATCTGCTTGGGCAATCGACTACAATCAGTTCGGGCTCTAATGACCTATTTGGGTTAAATGTATTGGTACGGTATAGTCACGGACAACAAAAAAACCGGATGCCTCACGGAACCCGGTTTTCAAAAACAAACTACTTAAAAACTGATCTACTAAAACAAATCAAAAAATATTTTCAACCGGACTGTGTCCGTAATATTCTCTTTGTTTCGATTGCAAAATTATTGCATTTAAACAAACTGCCAAAATCTTTCATATCCTTTTTCAACAAAAAACATTAAAAAGCAAAAAAGGAGGTCAATCTGTAAAGACCGACCTCCTTTTTTGATATGTTTGGTTTGCAAAATGACGTGTGAAATCACATCATCCCGCCCATTCCCGGCGCACCGCCCATCGGCATTGCCGGCTTGTCCTCTGGTTTGTCAACGATGAGGCACTCCGTAGTCAGGAACATGCCGGCGATGCTCGCGGCGTTCTCGAGTGCCACGCGGGCAACCTTCGCGGGGTCGATGACACCTGCCTCGCGCAGGTCCTCGTAAACCTCGGTGCGGGCATTGTAGCCGAAGTCGCCCTTGCCTTCTGACACTTTCTGCACGACGACGGCGCCCTCTCCTCCTGCATTGATTACGATCTGGCGGAGCGGCTCCTCGATGGCGCGCTCAACAATCTTTATACCGGTGGTCTCGTCGGCATTGTCGCCCTTCAGTTTCTTCACTGCGTCGATTGCGCGGATGTATGTCGTGCCACCGCCGGCAACGACACCCTCCTCGATTGCGGCGCGTGTTGCGCAGAGCGCGTCGTCAACGCGGTCCTTCTTCTCCTTCATCTCCACCTCGCTGTTTGCGCCGACATACAGCACTGCCACACCGCCGGCGAGTTTGGCGAGACGCTCCTGAAGTTTCTCCTTGTCGTAAGAACTCGTGGTCTTGTCGATCTCGTTCTTTATCTGCGCCACGCGGTCAGCGATGGTTTTCTTGTCCCCGCCGCCGTTCACGATTGTGGTGTTGTCCTTTGAGATGACAACCTTATCGCACGTGCCGAGCATATCGAGCGTTGCCTGCTCGAGTTTCAGCCCCTTCTCCTCGCTTATCACGAGCCCGCCTGTCAGCACGGCGATGTCCTCGAGCATTGCCTTGCGCCGGTCGCCGAAGCCCGGTGCCTTGACGGCGCAAACCTTCAGTCCTGCGCGCAGGCGGTTGACAACGAGTGTGGTGAGTGCCTCGGAGTCAACGTCCTCGGCGATGATGAGGAGCGGCATGCCGTTCTCCGCTGCAGGCTGCAGCACAGGCATGAGGTCCTTGAGGTTCGATATTTTCTTGTCGTATATGAGGATGCGCGGATGCTCCATGACGCACTCCATCTTGTCGGCGTCGGTCATGAAGTAGCCCGACAGGTACCCACGGTCGAACTGCATTCCCTCTACCACTCCGATGTGCGTGTCGCGGCTCTTGCTCTCCTCTATGGTTATCACGCCGTCCTTGCTCACCTTGCGCATTGCGTCGGCGAGCAGTTTCCCTATCTCCGGGTCGTTGTTCGCGCTCACCGTCGCCACCTGCTCAATCTTGCCGTAGTTGTCGCCAACCACCTCAGCGTGTTTCTTGATGTATTCCACCACGGCATCCACGCCCTTGTCGATGCCTCGCTTCAGGTCCATCGGGTTTGCCCCGGCCGTGACGTTCTTCAGACCAACGTTGATCATGCTCTGTGCAAGTATTGTCGCCGTGGTTGTTCCGTCGCCGGCGTCGTCGCCGGTCTTTGACGCCACGCTCTTGAGGAGCTGTGCGCCGGTGTTCTCGAAGCGGTCTTCCAGTTCCACTTCCTTTGCCACCGTCACGCCGTCCTTCGTTATCTGAGGCGCGCCGAACTTCTTCTCGATTATAACGTTGCGCCCCTTGGGGCCGAGAGTCACTTTCACTGCGTTTGCAAGCTGGTCAACGCCATTCTTTAGCAAATCGCGTGCATCCATGTTGAATTTTATATCTTTAGCCATAGTTATGTTTGAAGTTATATGTTTTTTTAGATGAGATGTTTACTTATTTTATAATTGCGAGGACATCGCTCTGCCGCATCATAAGATATTTCTTCCCTTCATGCTCCAGTTCGGTGCCGCTGTATTTTCCATAAAGCACCTCGTCGCCCTCCTTCAGAATCATTTCCTCGTCCTTCGTGCCGTTGCCTGCCGCAACTACAGTGCCGTGCAATGGTTTCTCCTTTGCAGTATCCGGAATTATGATACCGCCGACTTTCTCCTCGGCTGCTGCCGGAAGAATCAGAACTCTGTCTGCCAATGGTTTGATATTCATAGCTTGTAAAAATTTATATGTTTAATTTTAATAATCTCTGCCCATAGCAATGCGAAAAGCGTGCCAAACTGGCATTTGGCACGTTCTGTCACCACGGCACTGAAATTTTGTCAGTGTCGCGCTGCATGTTCACGTCACTACTGCCCCACACGGTATGAATAGCCGGGAAACACGTTGGTCGCTATTGCGTCATTATTCCAGGACGCGAGTCGCTGCCGGGAATATCGTACAGTATGTGAGTATCCGGCATTGCTCCTTTTGACAGCCAGGCTTGCTTCATAATCCTGCCGACTTGATTATTTCTGTTGCAGACGGTCTATTTCACTTTGTCCGGCTGTCTGTCCTTTGTATTTTGATTTGGTAGGATTGAGCGTGTAGGATATTGTCAGGCAAACGGTGGGCTGTTGATAGTCAACGTAGTGAGATGTGTATATCTTTCCATATTGGGAAAAACCTTTCTCCTTAGCATTGAACACATTGAAGGCGCTGAGTTTAATCCACCAGTTTTTCATGTTTTTCTGGACAGTCATATCCATTTTGACAGACGATCGCGCCATATATGTATCTGCGTTGCCCCTGAGATTTCCGTTTACATTCAGCAGGACAAACCAATTTCTTGGAAGTGTCAAGAGATTTTTCCACTGCAAGCCGAATTGCGGGCGGTTATAACTTAGCCCATGGCAAGTGAGCCATTGCTTGTTTGCCCAAAGATTCCATGATGGCTTCCATATATTGAAGAACGTGGGGGCGTAAGAAAGGCTTACATACAGACTCGAATAGGAATGATTAATGTCGCTTGACAAAATTGCGGGGATTTCTTCCATGACATCAAACCATGTGACGATGGCGTCCTTCTGGTATGTGTAATCGCTTGTAAACTGCAAGTCCCCATACGATGCGTTGAGTGAGACATCGTGATTATATGTGGGCTTCAGCATGGAATTTCCTTTATTGTAACGCAACTCACTGATATACTGCAAGCCATCGTCCAATTGACTGTAAGTCGGACTGTCGGTGTATATATTGTAACTTAGCATCAGTGAAAGTTTCTTTATGTCATAAGCAAAAGAGGCGGATGGCAAGACACGATGATAGGTGCGGCAACTCTCATTGAGCAGTTTGCCACTGGCATAGTAGTCATAATTGGCATATTCATATTTCAAGCCTAATTGTGTATACAACTTTCCAATACTCTGACTATAGTTAACAAAAATATTGGCAGCCGACTGTCTCGACTCGTTGTCATTTGTCTTCAAAACACCCGCATAGTCGTTGTTCTCGACATTATATTTTTGTTGGAAACGCGTATAGGTGGTCTCAAAACCACATTCTACTTTAGCATTACCGATGGAAGAAGTCAATACACTTTTCAGCGCGCCCAGATCTGCATTTGTTTTAGTGGCAGGGACAAGTGAAGTGCTGTTGTTGTTTTGAGTCTCCACTACGGTTTGCTTTCCATCAGTGCTGTTGTGCATGTAGCCCCCATCAACGTTGAGTGTCAGTTTTTCGCTGATTTTGTTTTCATAATAAACGTTTGAGGGTGTGTCATAATTGACTATGGTCATTTATGGCGCACCCTCTTTCTGTATAT
>OIQM01000015.1_pt1 | contig 66909 bp, 65 predicted proteins | sample 1586021 | NCBI WGS metagenome assembly OIQM01 (sample SAMN02675049, study PRJEB24791) | human gut metagenome, SKBSTL061 | isolation source: stool | host: Homo sapiens | place: USA
TGTACCATCTCAGTAATACCTCCCCAACTGTGTACTTTTTTCAGGAAGAGGACAACTTCGGAAGAATCAAATGATAAGTCCGAAGAAATTTCTATTTCCTACCGAGGAAATAAAAAATAGCCACGTGGGAATTCTCCAATTCCCACGTGGCTATTGCTTTTTACAGCGTGTGTGTGCACTTGCGGCTAGCGTACTTTGTAGAGCTGGCTACCAATGCGTACGATGTAGGGCTGTTCCGTGGAGAGTGTAAGCTCGAACTCTATGTCTGCTTGCTCTGAGCTGTAGAGAACTCGTCCTGTCACGTCATACACTTGTACTGAGTCGCCGTTTGGATTGACTATAGTCAGCACGCCTTCTATCATCTTAGCACTAGGCTGCGTCAGGACAAGCTGACTCACAGCAGTAGCTTTGCGAATCTCGCCCATCTTAGAGAATGGACTCATAATCAACCCTTTCTCATTTGCCTTAACGGCTTTGATGCGATGATAGAGGGCATCCTGCTGCATATGACTAGGTACAGAAACTCTTATCGAAGTACCATCGTAGAGTGGATCTCCAAAGTATGGAGCTAGATAAGATTCGCCCTTTTTGAAGCGCTGAGTCACCTTGAAGTTGTCTACAAAGAGATACTCTGGCCCCTTGACGGCAAAGAGAGCGATGATGGAGCGCTTGCTACCATTCTTGAGCTGTACGGAGTAGTCTTGCCACTGATTGATGATAGGTCGCTGCGCCTCCTCTGCAACGTAAACGAGGTCTGCCTGCTCATACTTTTCAGTCGCCTCATTGTAGTTAAAGAGAGCGAGCGCAGCCTGTGGGAACTGATTGCTAGTTACATCATAGGCACCATATAGGCTTAGGGATACATTGACCACACCACCTCCGTGCGAGAGGTCTAGCTCGGGAGCCTGCATAGAGGCACTAGCACCATGATTGATGAACTGCCACCCGTCGAAACCCACATAGTCCGTACAGGGGGCATACGAGTACATCTCCCAGCCAGGCATATTGAGATCCGTCGGATAAGCCTTAGCATAGCTTCCTGTAGGAGGATTGTCGACGCTCCATCCAGTAGCATTGCCATCAAGGTCCTTGACGCCCGTAAAGTCCTCATCAATCAGTGTAACCTCTGAGTCTGCATAGATTCGTCTGTCATGGTAAGCCATATAGAAGTATCGACCTGCCGATGGCACTTCTGACCACGAGGCGACATAGTGATCTGCAGTCAGATCTGAGACCGTCTGCAGCTCTGGAGCTGAGAGTCCACTGACCTCTTGGTCTACTGAGTGATAAGACTCCTTACTCCCTTGCACAGCACGTACATTGTAGTAATAAGTGTACTGAGGATCGACTCCAGTGACCTTGTAGCTATTGGTGGTCACCTTTTGTCCCGTGAGATAGTCCTTGCGTATCATAGGACGCTGTCCCATCTGATTGGGAGGTACCGTCTCATCGACAGCCATATAGTAGACATCTACGAGATAACTGTCAGCCCCCTCGACAGCAGCCCAATTAGCGACAAAGCTATCAGCCGTAAAGTCTGTACAGCCCGTTACCTTGGGGATGGGTAGGAAAGGCTTCATCTTGTACACCTCGACATCGTCTAGGAGCATGTCAAAGTGGTAATCACCAGCATCAGCGATCTCTCGGCTCAGAGGCATCACCTGAAAGCCCATATTGATGATGGTACTATGCCCAGCACCTGCGAAGGTCATCTCATAGGTCTGCCACTCTGTCGATAGGGTCGTAATCGCTGGAGTCAGAGGACGCAGCACGCTCCACTCACCCTTGTAGACGGGATTATCCCCATCTCGATACCAAGAGGTCTCAGCAGACTCGACGAAGAGCCTTACCATGCAGAGCTTCGGATCGATAGGCTGTGTCACCTTGGCTCTAAAGCGTAGGACGATGATGTTGTCACTCGTTAGGTCATCCTCATGTAGCGTGACATCCATCAAGTCTAGAGGAGGTGTGTTGAGCTTAGCTCCCTCCTTGCTCCCTAGATGTATCGTGCCACCAGCTGCGTGTGTGGAGCCTTTGCCTTGACACTCTTCGAAGGTTAGACCATCAAATGTGCCACCCCAGCCACGCCAGTGCGTGTACTGAGGATCGATGTTTTGCCAGATACGATACTTGTACGTTCCATCGGGAGCACAGATAGTACCGACGGTGTCGGGTGCTTGTTCACTACCAGCGGTCATCAGAGAGAAGTCCTCCCGGAGGAAGAGCGTCAGATCGCCCTTTGCCTCTGCTGGAGAGGTAAAGTCGGAGCGAAGCCCGGAGCGCCCTGAGATCGCGGTGATCTCGGCACCAGCATTACGTGGATTGACTAGAGCCTTGCGGGTCTGTAGCTCTTGAGCCGACAGGTTCGTCGTAGCGAACAATGCCATAGAGGCGAGTAAGAGTGTAGAGATATATTTCATAGGAAAAAGGGGTTCGTAATATATGAAGGGGAAAAAAGATCGACCTCAAAGGAGCTGTTACGAAAGCTCATTGAGACCGATCTTTAGTATATGGACTAGTAGAGTACTACCTTGCGTCTCTCTGTGTAGCCCGTAGCATCAGTTACGACTAGAATATAGACACCAGACTGACCACGATAAACGAGCTGATCTTGTGCCTGCGCTAGTTGCTGACCAGAGATGCTGTACAGCGTCAAGAGACTCTCGGGACGAGTTGCTGAGAGCGTCTGCTCAGATACATTGATGAGACAGTTGGCACCATTGTCCACCATAGTGTTGGCATTAGCCTGAGCCATCTTCATCTGACCGATGAAGAGGTTGTACTGATCTACAGAGCGATCTCTAAAGGCGAGCCGAATCCCCTTGCCAACGTACTTAGAGAGATCTACCTTGTGCGCCGTAAGAGTAACGTAGTATCGCTCCTCACCGTTAATAGTCTCCTTAAATTGGGAAAGCGCGGCTTCCTTGTCTACCGTATAGATAGGCTTGGTCTTAAGGATCTCGCTAGGCATAGGCTCCTCGGCACCCTCTACGACATAAAGCTCGTAGCTAGAAAGCGCCTCTTCATCTTCCGAAGCTCCTACCCAGTGGAACCATGGGATGTATCCTGCGACCGTAAAGGAAGGTGTGATGAGCCAGTGGTCTGCAGGCTTGTCGGGACGACCATCTACATACATACCATCCTCCTTAAGATAGCGGCGGAATGCCGAGGTAGACATAAAGAAGCGGTATGACTTGCCTCCCAGTATCGGCAAGAGACGACCTTCCCAGCCTTTGTCTAGATTACATCCTAGCGACTTAGCTTGGACATTGGGCATCTGACGACTCATATCGTAGATGATAAACTCTCCAGAGCGATTAGGCTTGAAGAATGAACCCGCACGCTCCTTGAACTTGGTGTAGGGGATGTCTGTACGATACTGGTTGGGCTTGTCGATTTCTGCATCGTAGGTATCATTGATCCACTTGAGGATAGGCATCGTGCCATTGATCTTATGCTTGTCAACCTCAAAGTCTGACGCACCACCCTCGTTGAGCGTCGTGATGAAGTCTGGAGAGGTGAACTCCTCGTGAGACTTGGCCTCTCCGAGAGAAAAGGCCAGCTCGGCGTCTGCATTGTTCTTCTCTTGTTTCAGAACGTATCGATCTTTGTTATAGAAGGTTTTCGACACGGAAACTGGGAAGCGATTAGAATAAAAGGCACAAATAGGACCATACGTAGCTGTAAAAGCTGCCAGTGTTTGACCGTAATTATACGAGTTCGAGATAAGCTGGTGAGGGATGGGGACTCCATCATCGGAGACTTTGTTGTATAGGACAGCTCCAATCAGACCTCCTGAGGCTGGATCCATAGAGGTGATATCCCCAGCATTCATACAGCTTCTTATTTCAGGATAGTCGTAAAAGAATGGCTTCTCAGACGCTGGCATATAGCCGATCATACCACCCGCAAAGCCACCCTTTGCCCAGATGTCTCCAAAGTTGGCACAACCCTCGATCATCGTATTAGCAGATGAAGCGATCATACCACCTGCAGTCTTGTGTAGCCCTACACCATGCACCTCAATGTTGGCATAGTTGACACACTCGATAATCTTCATTCCCTGACCAAGCGAAGTACCAGCGATACCTCCAGCATTAGCCCAAGAAGTGATACGGACATCAGGGCCGATCTTACAACGAGTGATCGTACAGTCGTCCTTAATCTGTCCTACGATAGCACCAACGGATGCAAAGCCATAGATGTGTCCCGAAGCGATGACCACATTCTTTACCGTTGCCCCATTGCCTAGTACACCAAAGAGCCCGACACCCATATGAACTACTGCACCATCGATAAGCTCACGCTCATCATAAAGATTGAGATTGTAGATCTTGTGCATATCGCCGTCATACGTTCCCTGGAAGCACAGCTCATCAGGTCGAGTAAAGTCTTCAAGCATCGGTCCTCCGATAGGCTGGATAGGATCGGCAGACGTGAAGGAGATGTCGGCTGTCTGCTTGAGGTACTGACCAGCGAAGGAGTTGGAGTTGTTGTTGACCTCTGTAGCTAGTGTGCGTAGGTCTGTCTCTGTAGCGATCTGATACGGATTATCTTTAGAGCCATTTCCTCCCGAAAACAAGCCCTGACCGAAGAGCGATACCGCAGTGCTCAGTAGTAATAGTGAGACTATTGATAGTTTATTCAAATAGTGCATTGTTTGTATCTGTTGTCTATAATGTAAGCTTTGATGGATAATTAGAAAAGACTAGAATGCTCTCCATAAGTCAGCATACTTTGCCGAGACTTAGGAGAGCATTCAGGATTATGGTTTACTTGGCAACAACCTTCGTAAACATCTGGGAGCCGTCCTGTAGCTCTAGACGAACGACATAAGCTCCAGCCGTAAGTCCCGTAGCGGGTACAAGACGCCCTGTCATATCGTACACCTGTAGCTCTGCGACAGGGACATTGACACGTACAGCTCCCTCCTCGATAGTCACCTGGACATCTTGAGAAGTAACTTCCTCAACACTATCAAAGTTCGTAAAGGAGACACGACGCTGTGCTGCATTGAGCACCTCATTCTTAAGGAGCCTCGGATCATTCTCTTCCACATCGTCATTGGTGGGGAGCTCCTCATAGTAGTGTAGGAAGGCAATGACATTGACCTCCTTCATCACATCCTCAATGCTCTTGTTATCCTCCTCTAAGAGGAACTGGTTCACAAGAAGTGCCCCTGTCGTAACGTTGGTCGTATTGATTGAGATGTGCTTGACAATCTGGAAATCGCCCTTATCATCAAAGGTAATCTCAGAGCCCTTAAAGCCACCCTCATCGACATACCTCAGCACGTTGGTGTGCATAAAGCCTTCTGGCTTCTTACCCACCTGATTGCGAGGCTTGATACGATCCTGAGTCATCATGATGGTCAGGTAGACTGGACGAGAGCGATCTAAGCGTGTAGAGGCACGACCCTGTACAGTGACTTTAAGGAGGTTGCTCTCTTTCTTAAACCAAGGCTTGACCTCAAGTCTGACGTAGGCAGGGTCAGATTTAGAAGCCTCTGCAATCAGATCAAGCTCTTTCTGACTGCTTATCATACTGTAGATAACCCCATTCTTACCTCTAGCACCCATCATGCCTGCTTGAGGCTTGCGATCAAACATATTGGTTGGAGACCCTGCGCTAGCTAATGTGATGCGACCTCCCGAATTTAAGACTCCAGCAAAGGCTCCTAGCCCCTGACTGTAGGGAATCATCATAAAGTCTGGCACATTAAAGGCGTGATGCGATACAATCGCAAAACGATCCTTGATCTCTGCATTCTCTGGCTTATTGATAAGGTTCTCCATACGCTGATCACCTGCGGGGCAGTTAGGACACCCCTCAGAGGTGAAAACCTCAACTAGCGTAGTACGTGCATAGGCCTCGTCTCGCTTAAGAATCTCCAAATTAGCTGTTAGTACAGAGGGCGCCTCGAGGACTACCTCATTAACCTCTTGGAGTGTGACCTTAAGTTCAGTCCTGCCGAAGATACCCTCATGGTCGATTGGCTGTAGCTCCACGACTCTAGAGAGCGATGCTTCAAGAGACTTAGGAAGTTTTATGACATGTGTTTGTTTGTGACCTGCTAGATCCGTCTCCACCTTAATCGTAGAGATAGCCTTGACTCCTGAATTGAAAATCTCTATGGTAGGCTTGATCTCTTCATTGGAGTAAACATATGCAGGTGCGTGAAGCTTATTTATTACTCCGCGATTTAGTGTCGTCGGTCCTAATTCCTTAGGCTCGATAACAATTTGCATCAACAGAGGACCTTCAGCCTCATTCACTACACCATCAAAGCGAACCTTTTCGATATCATATTCACCCCAGTTGGAGGAGACCCATGCAGAGTTAGGGTCTACACCCGGTGTCTGATAGCTTCTGACGAGGATACCACCCGCAGCAGCAGGATCATAAGCATAAGCTCCTGCGAAGAACTCGCTCTCAGCAGTAATCTCATACGGCTCGTCAAAGAAGAGCGTATTCCAGCCATCCTTCAGCATGTCGACCGTAGTAATCTGAATAGGATCCCACTTAGTTAGCACCTTGGGATTGTTGACATCAGATCGGTCTTGTGTCAGCACTGTTTTAGCGAGGAAGATACAGGGGAGCTTCGGAGTGAAGAAACCTGGATCATTATTAATCTGATCCTTCTGCAAGCAAGCAGCTGAGGCAAAGCGTATGCCAACAACCTTGCTTCCCACATAATCCTTAAGCTTCTCTTTGGTTAGCTTGATGGCACCACCATGATAACCAGCCCACGACACTCCAGTTGGCTCAATCGCATTGTAGTTGGGAGCCTCATAGTTGCAGTAGCCTACATAAAGGTAGTTGTTTGAGTCCTCTACATCATCTAGATAAGCAGGAGCAGAGTACATCGACTTCCTTAGTCGCTGGCTATTTTGTTGACCTGGACGATCGTCCGCATAGAGCATACGATAAGCAATGCGCTCACCATCGGCCTTTGCTTTGGCAGCATCTAGAACACCACTACCTAGCCCTGTCACATCGAATGAATACTTAGCTGCAAATCTTTCGGGAGTAGACAGGTCAGCTAGATCTTCACGATCACACTTAGCTTGATCGTAGGGTATCATAAAGTAGCTGGTGCTTCGATAGGCGCGATCACCCTTCTTGAGATCTTGCTTGACAACGATGTCATTAGAAAACTCGACCTCTGCATAGTCATTGATCTCGATGACGATACGATGGCACCAAGTACCCCTGTCAAATTTGAAGCGATACTTATGCGGTTTGCCATCATTCTTCACCGTAATATCTTTCACTCCAGGCACTCCAGATAGGTAGCTATACTCCTCTCCGTAACCCATGACTTTCATCTTGACATCGCCTGCAGCTTGTAGCACCTTAACAGTGAACTCAAGCGTGTATGTACGATCTCCATTAAAGAGATCCATCACGGGCGACGTTAGACGAGCATTTACTCCTATCATATCCTCAGGAATTCCATAACTTTCTAATTCCTTCGCATTGATAGAAAAGCCATCTGGAGTCCAGTAAACTAGGGCTGCAGACCAGTCTGGTTGAGAGAGTTGCGCATCGAGATGAGCTTGTTGCGTAGAGACTAGCTCTCTCTTGCCTGTGGGATTGGGCTTGATCTTCGAATCGATGATATTATATGCACCATCTGCCTTTGCTTCGATCTCTCTAGTGGTAATGAGCCGAAAGAATATCTTATTCCAAGGCGTGCCATCATCATTGAGTTGCTGAGCATCGACATTGGTCCAAGTGGCAGTAAATCCGTTTGCTGTCACATTGTCAGGCACCTCTATTCCTGGAGGCGCTAACGCAATCTCCCACCCTTTGGGTTGTTGCGCCAATAGCGATGTGATGGATAGGAAGCCACAGCAGGCAAGTAGGCACAGCGTGCGCCACAAACTACTGAGACTTGTATAGTTTCTTTTATTCATATGATTGATATTGTATGATGTTAAACGTATTCATTACAATCCCTCCACGACAATTGATCCCAGAGGGATTGATTTAATTGGCTGTCAGGTTATTTGATTACCTTGTAGACCTGTCCCTCTACGACGAGGAAGTAGACACCCTGAGGTAGAGCACGGAGTGAAAGCACTGATGTCTCCATCAGACGAGACAGCATCAGCTCGCCTGCCGTACTATATAAATATATAGGAGTAGGCGTGGTGAGTCCTTGGATCATCAGCTCGCCATCCTGTAGAGAGACTACGTAGCGAGTTCCCGCAGGAGTCTCTATAGAGGTATGATCTAGTAGTACTGCCTGTATCTCGAGATCCTTATCGACGGTCAGTGTGATGGTTGCCTTCTTAGCACCCTCGGTGTAGTCCTTGCCACCGATGGTCCACTTCTCTAGCTGCCACATAGATCCCTCGGGGATTGCTAGCTGGCAGGTGATCTCGGTACCCTCTACGACGTCAGCATCAGAGGCGATAGTCTCCTTGGTCTTAGCGTTGGTGACGGTCAGCGTAGCCTGCTCCTTGGGAGAGACTGAGTAGGTCACCTTATAGGTCTTAGGTTGAGGCTCGGACTTTTTCTGTAGTACAGCTTGTATCTCGAGATCCTTATCGACGGTCAGTGTGATAGATGCCTTCTTAGCACCCTCGGTATAGTCTTTGCCGCCGATGGTCCACTTCTCTAGCTCCCATCCCTCAGGAATGGTGACTTGACAAGTGATCTCGGTACCCTCTACGACGTCAGCACCAGAGGCGATAGTCTCCTTAGTCTTAGCGTCAGTCACGGTCAGCGTAGCTTGATCCTTGGGAGAGACTGAGTAAGTAACCTTATAGGTCTTAGGTTGAGGTGTGGCAGGAGCACACAAGACTTCAATTTCAGTCTCACCCTCTACAGTGACAGTTGTTTCATTGACACCTGCGAGGTCTTCCATGAGGGCATTGTTGATGTACCACTCCTTGATCTCATTGTCTCCTGGATCAACGGTCAGTGTTACCACGGTACCCTCAGTGACGCGACCACCATTATCGATTATCGTCCACTCCTCTGATTCTGGGGCCTTATACTTAGCTACAAGAGTTCCGCCTTCTACCGTCCAAGAAACAGGGTATTGAGCAGGTGCCCCCTTCTTAAAGGTGACCTTGACATCCATCTTGCCCTCGATCTCCGTTTGGAATTCAGTGATACCTGTAAAGGTTTCTTCGTTGTTTCCCTTCTTTACGAGCCACTGATCTACCTCATATCCTTTGTCAGGCTTTGCTGTGAACTCGACCCTTTGCCCAGCAGGAAGACTTTGACCAGACTCAAATGGCGTAGCGCCATCGGGGAGCCACACTACAGCCTTTTCTATAGTGCCATGCTCTCCAGCCTCATAGTTAACTTCATAGCCTGATTTACCCTCTTTGAAGGTAACATATATTGCCATAGGCTCAGTCACCGTAACCACACAAAGGTTCGGATCATCGGCTGAAGGGACTAGTGGCGTATTTTCAGCTGTGGTGTGCCATTCGTCGACCATATAGCCAAGGTTTGGAATAGCGCGTATCTCAAGCTCGGTGCCTTCTTGAATAGGAAGATTTGAGCCTTCAAAAAACAGTCTATTTGAACCTCTTTCGTCAACAAACTTTCCTCTGACACTGCCGTTTTCGCCAACACCAAGAGACACGTTATACTTGGGCGTACCCTTCTTGAGGATAGCCTTGACGGTAAGCTCCTCCGTAAGAGTCTTTCGCAAGATGTGAGGGAAATCTAGATCTGGGGCTTCTTCCTTTCCATTGACGACCCATTTGTCTACTTCATAGTCATTGTCTGGCTCTACAAAGAAGGTTACTAGAACTCCTTCGGGGAGATCATCTCCATCATAGAACTCTGTATCCCATCCATTCTTAGGATAGAGCCCTTTGATTTTTCCATTACCCTCTAGTGAGAAGTGAACTTTGTGCGTTGCAGGCTTCTTGAAGGTCACCTTTATATCCAGCGCAGCATTGACTGTCGGGAAAATCATGAATCCACTTCCCCTTGATTCACCATTGATTATCCACTCGTCAATTTCATAACCAGCATCAGGCTCGGCACTAAATTCCATCATGGCACCTGCAGGGACCATGTCTCCAGATTGGACATCTATATTTTGCCAAGCAGCAGTTGGATTCTGGTAGGAAGCTTTAGTTATTTTACCTCCAGGACCAGCCTCATAAGTTACCTTATAGCTCTCTCCAGAGCCTGCACCGGCAGTGTTTTGCCGCGTGTAGTTAGTCGCTACAGTCTCCTGAGCGGTACCGGTCAGTGCCGTCAGTACCATCGTGAGCAACGTCAGCATAAGTGGTAACATTCGTTTCATAAGCGTATGTATTTAAGTGTAAGTGATTAGTATCTCTTCGTGTGTCTAGTAGAGGAAGAGGTGAATGGGGGGCTAAGGAGCCCTAGAGGCACCTATCCCTCTTCGGCGGGCCAAGATAAAAAAAAAAAACGACCTGGGCAAATATAGAATACCCCCCTGGCGCACCGCACACCCTTCCGAGGCAGCCAAAATCTCTTCGGAGGAATTTGAAAATTTCCAGTGAAGAACTTCGGAATTTCTTCGGAAGAATCAAACAATACTTCGGAAGAATCAGATGAAACTTCCGAAGAATCAAATGATAAGTCCGAAGAATTTTTCCTTTCTTCGGGAGGAACTAAAAAATAGCCACGTGAGGATTGGTAATTTCCTCCGTGGCTAAGCAAGAGAAGTGCGAAGACAGCCTTTTCTACGTCGAATAAAGCCTTAGGTCAGTAGCTTGTGAGATTCACTTTTACTAGATAGCAAAGATTAGTACCTTTGCAGTGCAGTAAGAAGGTTGGCATCGGGTCTGAACCTGTTATATAGGTTGACAGAGACAACTCCGAAGGCTCACTCATCTGTAGATACACAATAGTTATGAACGTTAGCGACTACCCTATACTCTCGCAGATTGACACACCTCATCAGTTACGTCAGCTTCCCCTCTCTCAGCTCCCAGAGCTGTGCCGGGAATTGCGTCGCTATGAGCTGGAGGTGCTCTCACATGTGCCAGGTCACCTGGGCTCTAGTCTAGGTGCGGTAGAGCTCACGGTAGCTCTACACTACGTCTGTCGCACGCCCTACGATCGAATTGTCTGGGATGTGGGGCATCAAGCTTATGGGCATAAGATTTTGACAGGGAGACGGGATCGTTTTGGGACGCTACGCCAGTGGGGTGGACTCTCGGGTTTTCCGTTACCTAGTGAGAGTGAGTACGATACCTTCCCCGCGGGTCATGCCTCGAACTCTATCTCCGCAGCGCTTGGTATGGCGATCGCAGCCAAACTCAAGCAGGAGGAGCGTCACGTCGTGGCAGTGATCGGTGATGGGTCGATGACGGGTGGACTAGCCTTCGAGGGGCTAAACAATGTAAGCTCTTACCCCAACGATCTGCTGGTGGTGGTCAATGACAACAACATGTCGATCGATGCCAATGTAGGCGGACTAAACAAGTATCTCGTCGATCTCAACACCAGCCACGCCTACAACACGATCCGCTACGACCTCTACCGGGGCTTGCGACAGATGAATCTGATGAGTGATCGTCGCAAGAAAAACATCCAGCGGATCAACAACAGTGTCAAGTCGCTCTTGACGCAAAACCACTCCTCATTCTTTGACGGCCTAGGGATTCGTTACTTTGGTCCTGTCGATGGACATGACGTAGAGCATCTCGTGGAGACGCTCCGACGTATCCTTCCGATGCGGGGGCCGAAGATCCTACACCTCAGGACGATCAAGGGCAAAGGGTACAAACCAGCAGAGGAGAACGCGACCGTATGGCACGCCCCTGGATGCTTTGACGTTAAGACGGGAGAGCGCATCAAGAGCGAGCGAGGAGCGCACCCACCGAAGTTTCAAGAGGTCTTTGGGACGACGGTCACCGAGCTGGCTGCCGAAGACAAGCGGATTGTGGGAATAACGCCAGCTATGCCGTCGGGCAGTTCGCTGAATGTGATGATGCAAGCTTTCCCTGAGCGAAGCTATGATGTGGGCATTGCTGAGGCGCATGCCGTTACCTTTAGCGCTGGGATGGCGCGTGAGGGGATGATCCCGTTTTGTGTCATCTACTCTTCCTTCCTGCAGCGCGCTTACGATCAGCTGATCCACGACGTCGCCTTGCCAGGCTATCATGTAGTTCTTTGCATTGATCGTGCTGGTCTGGTTGGGCAGGATGGAGCGACGCATCAGGGGGCTTTCGACTTAGCTTACCTCTGTACTATCCCGAATATGACGGTCGCAGCTCCGATGAATGAGCACTACCTGCGTCACCTGATGCGTACTGCTTACGAGGGGCAGGAGGGGCCAATGGCGATCCGCTACCCGCGTGGCGAGGGCTCACTAGTTGACTGGCACTGTCCTGCGGAGCTTCTCCCGATAGGTAAGGGACGAGTCCTGCATGAAGGCGGACGCATCGCATTGCTCTCTATCGGCACCATCGGGGTGACCGCTGAGGAGGTGCGCGAGCGTCTGCTCGCTGAGGGTATCGAGGTGGCGCACTATGACTTGATCTTTGCGAAGCCTCTAGACGAAGAGCTGATCACGACAGCACTAAAGCGTTACGACTGCATTGCCACGCTTGAAGAGGGTACGCTCATCGGCGGCGTGGGTGAGCGCATCGCTGCCCTAGCGCAGCATCAGGGCTTCCGAGGGCGTATGATCCATTTCGGACTACCAGACACGTTTGTCGAGCAAGGCACTGTCGCTGAGCAGCGCCACTACTGCGGCATCGATGCCGACACAATATATAATAGAATCAAAGCCGAGCTATGCGAATAGTTATTGCTGGAGCTGGCGAGGTGGGCACCCACCTAGCCTACAAGCTATCGGGCGAAGAGCAGCAGTCCACGACACTCATTGACTCTGACAAGGAGCTGCTGCGTCGTGTACAGCGCAAGTTTGACGCTTACACGATCGTGGGTGATCCGACGAAGCTAGAGGATCTGCAGCTGACGGAGGTGCATGACTGCGATCTCTTTGTGAGCGTGATGCCTGGCGAGGCGGAGAATCTACTCGCCTGTATGCTCGCAGCGCAACTTGGTGCCAAGCGAACCATAGCTCGTATCAACAATCACCGCTACCTGGCGGAGCACTATCGTCGTTTCTTCGGGAGTCTCGGAGTGGACCAGCTGATCTACCCTGAGGAGCTGGCTGCTGAGGAGATAGCCAATAGCTTCAAGCACCCCTGGGCGAGAGTCTATGTGGAGCTGCTCAACGGGGCTTTTGTCCTCGTGGGTGTCAAGGTGCGACAGGGAAGCATCCTCGTGGGGCGCCCGCTGAGCTGGACCAAGGGGCTGGACGACAAAGCCTTTCACGTGGTCTCTATCAAGCGTGGCGAGGAGACGCTTATACCCGATGGTCAGACGGTCATAGAGCATGGTGACGTTGTCTTCTTCACTTGTCTCAATAAGGACATAGACCTCGTCCGCCAGTACTGCGATAAGGACCTCCGTCCCGTGAAGCGGGTGGTCATCCTGGGAGGTAGCCTCATTGCGCTTCGTACGGTCTCCAAGGCACCGAGTAATATTGACTTTCACCTCATCGAGCGTGATCTAGAGCGCATCAAGGAGATTGAAGATGAGATCCCCTCTAATGTCAAGCTTTACGATGGCGATGGACGTGACCTCAACCTGATCTCCGAGATAGGTCTAGACGAGGAGAGCATCTTCGTGGCGCTAACGGAGAACTCCGAGACGAACATCCTCGCTTGTCTCGCTGCTAAGCGCTTTCAGGTGGCTAAGACGATTGCTAAAGAGGAGAACATTGACTACATTCCCCTTGCCGAGAAGCTTGACATCGGAACGATCATCAATAAGAAGGTGATCGCTGCGGGCAACATCTTCCACGCACTCCTCGGCTCCGACACAAAGACTGTCAAGTCGCTCACCATCGCTCACACCGATGTGGCAGAGCTACAGGCTAAGAGCGGATCCACCATCACAGAGCGTCCGGTCAAAGAGCTGGACCTCCCGAAGGGTATCACCCTCGGAGGCTTGGTGCGTAACGGTGTACCGATGCTGATCGATGGTAATATGGAGATACAGCCTTACGACAGTGTCGTGGTCTTCTGTACTAATACGCCTATGGAGCAACTCTCTAAGCTCTTTGACTGAAGGGGCTCCGCTATCTAGTTTCACTATTCCTTTTTTGATCCAATCAAGCTCATGAGACGTATCAATCTACCCTTCGTGGGGAGCATCGTGGGGGGTATCTGTCTGATCGAGTGTATCTTCCTCCTCCTCAGTATCGTCGTATCGCTCATAATGCGAGACTACACCGTAGTGCCACTCTTAGTCACGCTAGGCGTATCACTGCTGGTAGGCATAGTGCTACTCCTCTGTGGGCGGCTGAAGCACAGCGACAAGCTCGGTCGTCGCGAGGCTATGCTTGCCGTATCGATGACGTGGCTGGTGGTGGCGCTGATCGGTATGATTCCCTTCTTGGTGGGGGGGTATCTACCCTCTTTTAGCAATGCCTTCTTTGAGTCTATGTCTGGCTTTACCACTACGGGCGCCTCGACCTTTACCTCTGTGGAGCATCTCCCCAAGGGGATACTCTTCTGGCGCTCGATCATACAGTGGCAGGGTGGCATCGGGGTCGTCGTCTTCTCCCTCGCGCTGAGTCCAGTGCTGGGCAAGGACATAGGACTACTCTACCAAGCCGAGGTGACGGGCGTAGATCATGACCGCTTTATGCCACGTATCAAGGAGGTCGCCATACGACTAGCGGCTGTCTACAGTCTCCTGACGCTGGTGCTCATCGTGTTGCTACGGCTCACACCGATACCTCTTTTTGACGCTTCTTGCGTGGCTCTGACTTGTATCTCGACAGGTGGCTTCTCGATCTACGATCAGCCATTTGAGGTAATCAATAGTCCGTACTTTGAGACGATCCTGATGATCTTTATGGTGATCGGTAGCCTCAACATGACGCTCATCTACTTTGCCTTCAAGGGGCAGGTCAAGCAACTCTTCAAGGATGAGCAGACGCGTTGGTTCTTAGGCATTATCTTCGTCACAGCTACGCTCGTGACCCTACATCTTGTCATCAGCCAGATACAGCCTCATATCGGCAAAGCGCTCCGCGACTCTTTCTTTCAGATCGTCTCGCTCATATCCACCACGGGATATATTTATGCTGACTACGCCAGCTGGGGACCCTTCTTTATGCTGTGCGGACTCTTCGTCATGCTCATCTGTGGTTGCGCGGGATCCACGGCGGGCGGTCTCAAGGTGATCCGCTTCGTCATCATGTCCAAGACACTCCCCAAGGAGATCGCCCACCGCGTCTCTCCGAGCCTTGTGGCTCCTCTGCGGATCAATGGCAAGAGCGTCCCCGACGAAGTGGTCTACAAGGTGATGGGCTTCTTCTTTGGTTACATCGCGCTCATCTTCCTAGGCACCTTCTGTCTCACCTTCACGGGCAATGACTTTATCTCTGCCAGCACAGCCTCCGTAACGGCCATCGGCAACGTGGGTCCTGCCTTTGGTGACTATGTCTTCAACTTTTCGAGTGCCTCTTCTTTTGACCTGCTTGTGCTGAGCTTCCTCATGTTGGCAGGTCGTCTTGAGCTCTTCACCGTGCTCAGTCTCTTCGCACCAGCTTTCTGGCGTCGGTAGTCTCTTCGCTAGCGTGGTGCAAGACGGTAGAGTACGAAGGTGATGGCAAGGTAAACCAAGTTCGGCAACCAGGCTGCGACCACTGGCGCCATGGCTCCCGTAACCGCAAAGGAGGATGTGACCGTCATGAAGAGGATGTAGAGGAAACTGAGTGAGAGTCCCACAGCGAGGGCTAGCCCCATACCGCCTTTCCGCTTGCGAGCCGAGAGCGAGACGCCCATGAGCGTTAGTATGAACGAAGCGGGGATCATCGCTATGCGCTTGTGTAGCTCGATCGCATAAAGTTGTGTCGCTGCGCCTCTCATACGCTGCTGCTGTATGGAGTGGTATAGCTGTGGTGTCGTGAGCATCTCGACATCCCCCTCGGTGACGAGGAAGTCCTTTGGCGTGATCGGTATGATCGTATCGAGCTGATTACCTCTGACAAGCGAGTCTTGTCGCTCCCCAAAGTATGTGATCGTATAGTCCTGCAGCTGCCAGTTCTGGAGCGTGTCGTAGATGATACTATTCGCCATCACACGGCTCTTGAGATCTTTGCCCTCAAAGCGATCCATCGAAAAGGTGTATCCTACCTTGCTCTCATCATTGTAATAGGACATAAACATAAAGGTCTCGGGAGCCACCTGCATCTGGATCGCATTGGCGTAGGTGATACGCTTGTCCTTGATATATCTATTCTGAAAGTCGATCCTAATGCGATTGCCTGGCGGTATGACGAAGCTGCTCAAGAAGAAAGTCAGTATCGCAATCACGGCAGCGCCCAGCATGTATGGTTTGAGGAGTCGTCGGAAGCTCACCCCGCAGCTCAAGATAGCGATGATCTCACTATTCTCTGCCAGCCGTGAGGTGACGTAGATGACCGCTATGAAGACAAAGAGCGGACTAAATAGGTTCGCATAGTAAGGGACAAAGTTGGCGTAGTAGTCCCATATGATAGCTCGTAGCGGGACCTCAGGCTGTAGGAGTCGGTCTAGTTTTTCGGTCACGTCGAAGGCTATCGCCACTGCCAAGATTAGGACGATGGAGAAGAAGTAGGTAGCCAGGAACTGGGTGAAGATGTACCTATCGACCGTGGAGATTACCTTGCGACGCATCTGCATCTTTAGATATTTAGCTTTACATAGTCGCTTGCACCCTCGGGAGGATGTCCTTCCGAGGGCTTTTGTATGGATAGGCCATAGAGCTAATTATAAGTTTACTACTTAGCATAGCTCACGGCTCGTGTCTCACGGATGACCGTGATCTTGACCTGCCCTGGGTAGGTCATCTCGGTCTGTATCTTGTGAGCGATATCTGCCGAGAGTGTCTCGGTAGCCTGATCGTCTATCTCGTCAGCGCCAACGATAACACGTAGCTCACGACCCGCTTGGATCGCATAGGTCTTGACCACGCCTGGATAAGAGAGCGCTAGCTGCTCTAGGTCCTTGAGACGCTTGATGTACGCCTCGACGATCTCATGACGAGCTCCTGGTCTAGCTCCACTTATGGAGTCACATATCTGCACGATAGGCGCTATGAGCGTCTCCATCTCTATCTCCTCATGGTGAGCACCGACAGCGTTGCAGATGTCGGGCTTCTCCTTGTACTTCTCACAGAGCTTCATACCGAGGATAGCATGTGGTAGCTCGGGCTCCTCATCAGAGACCTTGCCAATGTCGTGTAGCAAGCCTGCACGACGAGCCTTCTTAGCGTTGAGCCCCAGCTCAGAGGCCATCGTAGCACAGAGATTAGCCGTCTCACGCGCATGCTGCAGGAGGTTCTGTCCATAGGAGGAACGATACTTCATTTTGCCCACTAAGCGTACCAGCTCAGGGTGCATACCGTGGATGCCGAGGTCAATGATCGTCCGCTTGCCCATCTCGATGATCTCCTCCTCGATCTGCTTGCTGACGCGATCTACAACCTCCTCAATGCGAGCAGGGTGGATACGTCCGTCCTGTACCAACTGGTGCAGAGCTAGGCGAGCTATCTCACGGCGCACGGGGTCAAAGGCTGAGAGCACGATAGCCTCTGGTGTATCGTCTACGATGATCTCCACACCCGTGGCAGCTTCTAGAGCGCGTATGTTACGACCCTCACGACCGATGATACGTCCCTTGACCTCGTCATTGTCTATGTGAAAGACTGATACAGAGTTCTCCACCGAAGTCTCCGTAGCGATGCGCTGTATCGTTGCCACGATCAGTCGTCGAGCCTCTTGCGAAGCGTTCATCTTTGCCTCTTCGATCACCTCCGCGGTGTAGGCTGCAGCCTGATCACGAGCCTCTAGGCGTAGGGACTCGATGAGTTGCTCACGAGCTTGCGCTACCGACAGTCCGCCTATCTCCTCCAGCTTAGCTTGCTGTGTGAGGATGGCTTGGCTTAGCTCCTCTTGCTTCCGAGCTACTAGCTGCTCCTGCTGTGCTATCTGCTTGCGCTCCCGCTCTAGCTCAGTCGAGGATTCCTCCAGTTGCTTAGTACGTGCTGTGAGTGTCTGTTCGAGTTGTTGCAACGTAGTCTCTCGGCTCTGTACCTGCGCGGTACGATCAGCTAAGCGCTCCTCCAGTTCACCCTTGAGCTGGAGGGCATATTCCTTAGCCTCAATCACCTTTTGTTGCTTAATTATCTCGGCATCCTGCTTAGCTTTCTCTAGGATGCTGTCAGCCTCACGTAGCTCCTTCTTTTTTGTCTTATGAGCCTCAAGGATAACCTTGTCGGCATTCTCCTGAGCCTCCTTTAGGATGCGCTCCGCTCGCTGCTTGTGGAGTCGCATCACGGCAAGCCATACGACCCCACCGCCTACAACGAGGGCTAATAATATAACTAGTATCAGTAGGTATGTGCTAATCTGCATAAATCGTTCTCACTAAAGTGTGTATATCTAATCTGTCACAATGTCTCTGACATGATCGGCAGAGATACGGACTCACCCTACTGAGAGATGTCCCAGCTGTCAAACGAATCGATACAAGCTATATACCTAGCCTTCTTGAGAAAGAGGAAAGACACCCACCCTAGCCTACAACTCTCGCTCTAGTAGATTACTTACCTCGGAGAGACGCTTCAGTAGTTCTGTCGTGTCCTGACTCTCCTTGAGCACCTCACACTGCACGGCTATATCTACAGCCGCCATGAGCCAGTGAAGCTGCTCATCGCCCTCTGCGGGCTGCGGGTAAGCTGCACGATACTTCTTGACGAGTGCCGATATCGTATGCTGCGCACGACGATAGTAAGGCTCCTCGCTACGCGGCACATCGATGGGGATAGCGATGCCGTCGACAAGCAGCGTGATACTCTGCATTTCCTTCCGACGACGCTCTTGGGTCGTATCCTCTTTCTCCATCCGTGCCATTAGTGAGGCTGAGTTGTATCTATACTATGCTGTAGCTCTAGGAGAGCTATACTTTGGTCCATTCGTTTGATCATCTGGGTCAGTCGCTCCTTAGCGATGCCCATATCTGCACCACTGACGATTAGAGCGCGCGCCATCAGAAGTTGTCGGTTGCGACTCTTCAGCTCCTCCAGCTCGTCACACAGCTCACTGAGCCGTGCTTTGAGGTCTGCCACCTCGAGACGCTGCGTCTCCACCTCTTGTCGTAGCGTGTCACGCTGCTCGATGAGTCGCAAAGCGTTTCGATAGAGTGCATCTACCTGTAGTTGCTCGTCGTGCGTCATTTCGTCACCATGTGTATCACAAAGGTACAGAAAAAAAAGACTCGCCCAAAGAATCGGCCAACTCCCACGATGAGGGCTCAGAGAGTGACCCACTAGAGCTGAGGTATCGTACCTATAAAATTCAATCTCCACGGAAGCGAAAAATAAAACTTCGGAGGAATCAAACAATACTTCGGAGGAATCAAATGAAACTTCGGAAGAATCAAACGATACTTCGGAAGAATTTTCTCATTCCTCCGTGGAGATTTTTCATTTCCTCGGGAGGAAATCAGCTAAGGCGGGAAAGTTGTAGAAAAAGGGACAGGCTTGCACGAGTCATAATAAATAGGTATCTTTGTGGTGGTAATGAAACCATTCAACCTTTTAAGAATACCTATCTATGAGTAAGAAATCAATCAAAGGTACACGTACCGAACAGAATCTCCTGAAGTCATTCGCTGGAGAGTCACAAGCTAGAAATCGCTATACATACTTCGCCGGAGTAGCTCGCAAGGAGGGTTATCGTCAGATCGAGGCTGTCTTCCTAGAGACTGCTGATCAGGAGAAGGAGCACGCTAAGCGCTTCTTCAAGTTCCTCGAGGGTGGTGAGCTAGAGATCACAGCGGCCTTCCCCGCTGGTGTCATCGGCACCACTGCTGAGAACCTCAAAGAGGCCGCTGCAGGAGAGCATTGTGAGGCAGAGGAAATGTATCCCGAGTTCGCCAACATTGCAGACGAGGAGGGCTTTAAAGAAATTGCTACCGTCTTCCGCAATGTGGCCAAGGCAGAGACTGAGCACGAGCGTCGCTACCTAAAGCTGCTAGAGCGAGTCGAGTCTGGCAAGTTCTTTGAGCGTGACGAGGAGATCTACTGGCAGTGCCGCAACTGTGGTTTCGTCGTTAAGGCTAAGAAGGCGCCCGCTAAGTGCCCCGCTTGCGATCATCCACAGGAGCACTTCGAGCCAATGCGCGACAACTACTAATAATAAGTGACGCATAGGCAAACAGCCTAGACACATCAAGCCCAGCAGACTCATCGTTTGTTGGGCTTGATTCATTTGTGCCTTTCTAGACAAAAGGAAGAGCACTCAGACGAGTGTACCGAAGAGCTGCGTAAAAGCCTCCGCCATTGCTGCTCGCGTGTACTGCTTATAGTGGTCTGTAAAAGTATCTATCGGTAGCACCTCGCCACGCTCCAGACGCTCCAAGTGGTGAGTGACAAACTCTACCACCTGCACCACATTGGTCGCAGCGAGCGCTCCACCATGCGCTCTGAGGATCTGTGCTACAACGCTTTCGTCACTCTCCACCATCAGGATCGGACGATGCATCGCCATCGCCTCAAAGAGCTTCGTCGTAACCATCCCGTGAGGGCCCTCGGGTTGTTCACGACGACCCAAGAGAAGGAGCATATTCGCCTGAGCCAGTAGCGTCGGCACCTCAGCATAAGGCACCATCGAGTGAAAGTGCTGACAGGCTCTCACCTCGTCTCCATAACGCTCTAGAAGACTCTCTAGAAGTTGCTGCGAAGCGTTGTCACAGTACCAATGGACTTCGACAGCACCTCGATTAACCCATCTACTCAGCGCATCCGCTTGCAGCGCCTCTAGGAGCAGCGTCGGGTCGCGCATCTCGAGAGAGAGCAGCCGTCCTGTGTACACAATGCGGAGAGGCAACTGAGGTGCCTCCTCAGGCGATGCGACAAAGAGTCTCTCGTCATAACCATTAGGAATACAGACAACTTGCTGGTCTGGGTGCAACTGCTGCAACTGGTCACGATGCCACTCAGAGACTGTCATGATAGCTGTGGCTGCCCTGAGCGCCTTTGTACGAGCCTTGATAAATCGTTTTCGCAACCATCTGTAAGCCTCTTTGCGCATAGGCACCCAGCGTGGTAGCGGTGCTGGCAGAAAACCCTCTGGCGTATACTCCTCGACGATGTCTCGACAGTCCATCACAGCGGGTAGCCCCGTCTGCCGTGCCAAGCGAGCGACCGCGGGTAGCGGGAAGGTGCGATAACTCATCCCCACGATCAGTGCGTACCGTGTCAAGTCGTAATGCTGCCGTAAGTGACGTACGAGGCGCCTGCTCTTCACCTGCCATAGCGCGTCAGCTAGTGCGTAGAGCGACCTTCCTCTCATAGGCGCCAGCCGCACACGCTCCAGATGGTGCGCGGGCAAGCTACTCTTTTGCTCCACAGAGCCGTGAGAGCCTCGGTGATCTCCTCGTATCTCCTCGCTCACCACATCAACCTGCCAGTCACCCTCGGGGAGCCGCTGCAGGAGTGCTGTGATACGGGGCGCAAACTGCGGAGGCAGCAGGTCAGTCAGTAGCAGGATACGATGAGGAGGCATAGGAGAGCAAGGACTATAACCCTACGATGTCAGACGCTGGAGAGAGCTTGATGATCTGGCGCAGCAACGCTCGATACAAGCGTGTGTGGTAAATGTGTGGATCGTCTAGCAGCAGGTTCTCATTGTGAAAGAGTAGCGTCACCTCTCCATGATACTTGTACGCCTGATCGACCATCGCCACCGCCACACGCTCAGCCTCTGCGTAGTCTAGATGCATATACTTCTCATCATGTAGCGTGTAGTCCATCACCGTAAGCGGATGCAGGATCAAGTCTGTGACCTCCATACTTTGCGGATTGATAAAGCGCACAGGTCGTGAGGTGCCTAGCCTAAAGCCCGCCACATCTGCATAAGCCATCGAATAATCGTGGTAGATGCCTGCCCCGAGGAGCGCATTGTAGTCCTCAGGCTCACGCACCGCCAGATAGTGATGACGAGAGTAGGCAACCGCCTCGCCTAGCTCTTTCTCCAGCTCTACCTTGGCACCCTCCACCGCCTCGGGATGCTCAGAGCAATAGAGGTTTAGATGTAACCCAAACTCTACCTTGCGTCTCCGAGCCAATCGCATAATCGCCGCTATCTTGCGATTGCGTAGCGTATAGTTAGGCTTGTCCAATGGGTGCGGGCTAGGAGTCTTGATAAAGAAGATCGTTCGCACAGGTGCTGCGCACTTACGCTGTGTCTCCACATTCCAATCGAGGAAGCGTCCATAGCTAAAGAAGAGATCCTCACTAGCCCGTGAGAAAGTATTGCGATAAGCAGCCCGCAGAGAGAAGCGCTCCTTAAGTAGCAAGCGCAGGAAGCCCCGTATACCTGAGCTGTAGTACGGTTGATCTAGATCATGCGTCAGAGAGACCGCGCTAAAGCCTGGCACCATCGGCCGCACCGCCAGACCTATCTCGCTCATCAGCCGTCGTAGCTCCGCAGCATACTCATCTACCAGCGGACGCTCTAAGAAGCCCGCACGGTATGGCAGCGACTCCCGCCCGGGGAAACGGCCATGCTCATCCCGCCGCTTACGATAATACATCTCCTCGTAACGCGACAGAAGGAAGTAACTACTCGCCACCAGGTCGGCATAGATGACCAGCCGTCTACCATAGGGGGTATCTAGGTACTCCTCACGGGGCTCTCCAAAGAGCAGAGGCATCCCATGCCACTCCGCGAGTGGGAGTGCAGGCATCGACTCAGCACGACCATACTGATCATAGTCAAAAAAGCCCGACGGCACGATCACCACACGATGAAACGGCTCCGCCTCCTCTGGGCGGCAGTAAGCGACGTAGTCTGGTGAGCGCTGCGCCTGAGTGTGGCGCGAGATGCGGATCTGACCCGAGATATCAAGCGGGATCGCATCTCCGAGTAGGAAGGATAGGATATATTCTGTCGCCTCGTAGTGTCGCATATTGATCAATAGCTTACAAGTCAAACAAGCTCAATAGAGATGCTGTAGATAGTAGTGACGCAGCTGCAGACGCATAGCAAGCGTCTGTCGCCCCGCCTGCAGACGCAGGTAAGGGTGTGGCACAGCTCCAAAGCTACGAAAGAAAAAGGCGATGCCGCGCTGCATCGACCCTTCGAAGTCAAAGGTGTGACACCCCGTCTCTCGGCTCCACGTGATGAGTCTATCTAATAGTAGCGCCATCGCATCCTCTCCTTCAGGCGTTCTCACCTGTCCTCCAGCAATGTAGTACGCAGTGCCAGCATGATGCGCCACAAAGGCGCCCGCCACAGGCTCGTCCGTATGTGGTGAGAGCAGGAGCAAGAGGGCACCCTGCCGACGCGTCACAGCAGCCGTCACGAGTCGCCTCAGCGAGGAGGCACAGAGACGATCTCCCCCGCTACGATGCAAGCTCTTATGGCAGAGCTCCACCAGCCTATCTGCACAGGTCGCCACATTCGTTTCGTCAGACCAGAGTTCTCGCAGACCTAAGGAGGTAGCGCGGCGCACTTTCCGCCGAATCAAGCTATTGTACAGCTCTTGAGGCGACTTCTGTGTCAGGTTTAGGAGATGGGTATAGGCGATCGAACTACGCCACACTCCCGCAGGCGTCTCACTCGGGAGCCAGTCCCAGTAGTCTAGCGGTAAGTGCGCCTCTATATAGCGTAGCGATGAGGGCAATGCATCACCCAGTGCCTGCATAGCAGTTAAATGAGCAATGTATCGGTCTCGATCGAACGTTTCCTCTCCCACCGCCCCCGAGCGATCACTCAGAGGACCTGCGAACTGACAGCAGGGAGGCACAATCAGGTGACGCCGTGTAGGCATAAAGAGAGGCCACATAAGCGTCGGATCATCCTCCCTAGCCTCCGCTGTATAGAGTACTGACATCTCCTCGCAGCCCGATGCTGCTAGAAGCCACCAGGGCTGCATATAGAGTGGCAGCGAGGGGGTCTCAGCACACCAACGAGTATACTGCTCACTCGAGAGCGAGAGACGACCTACGGAGAGACTCACGACTTACTAAACCGCTTCGGGATCAAAAGATTAGCGGGCATAGCTCGCAACTCATAAGCCTCCTCAGAGAGTTCACGCACAGCCTTCCACAGCAAGTCACTCACCTCTTCGGCAGACCACCCTGCGATACCACACCCCACCTCTGTGAGGTAGAAGGTGAGCATCGGATGATCTAGGGCAAAGCGTAGCAAGCGCTGGAAGCTAGCACGCAGCGCTTCTGGTGCCACGCGACGCATATCCTTGTCAAGCGTTGGCAAGGCATAAGCCTGTCCCGTCAAGCCCTCGGAGATACCCATCTCTGCGTTAAAGACGCGACGCGCAGTACGTGCAGCACCCCCCATGTGATGTCCCAGTAAATTACTGCCGAAGACAAATATCTCGTCTTCACGAAGTACGGAGATGCGCTCTGGTGTATACGCTTCATCCGTGCGATCGGAGAGTCGCTGCCAACCACTAGGAAGTTGTAGAGCTGTCATTGTAACTATGCTTTTTTCAATTTACTGGGTCGTAATAGACCCAACTCTGCCTGATAGCGTGGATCAGAGAGACTCGCTGGGTGAAAGAGCTTGCGCTCACGCACCCAGCGCCCCTCCAACTATATATCAAAATCCTCGTCGACTAATTGATCTGTCGTGTCTAGATCTTCGCCTCCCTCACCTTCAGAGGAGTCCTGTGAGAGGTGTAGCTTACCTTCATGAGCCAGCTGATCCATCACCTGCTGAGCCACCTCGTCTGCCAGCTCGGGATTGTCATCGAGCAGCTCCTTGACCGCATCACGACCTTGACCAATGTTATTGCCCTGATAGGAGTACCACGAGCCACTCTTCTTGAGAATGCCCATATCGGTAGCCGCATCGATGATCTCGCCTACACGATTGATGCCCTGACCGAAGAGTATGTCAAACTCAGCACGACGGAAGGGAGGAGCCACCTTGTTCTTGACAACACGTACGCTCGTCACCTTACCGACCACATCGTCACCCTTCTTGATCTGCTTATAAGCACGTATATCTAGACGCACAGAGGAGTAAAACTTGAGTGCATTACCACCCGTCGTCACTTCGCTAGGACCCGTAGGACTATAGCCACTGCTGATCTTCATACGTAGCTGATTGATGAAGATACAGCAAGTCTTAGAGCGACTCACGGCAGCCGTGATCTTGCGCATAGCACGAGACATGAGACGTGCATGCAGACCCACCTGCGTATCTCCCATCTCACCCTCTATCTCCGCCTTCGGAGTCAGAGCAGCTACCGAGTCCACCACCAGAATGTCGACCGCTGACGAACGAATCAGTTGCTCGGCAATGTCTAGAGCCTGCTCACCATCGTCAGGCTGAGAGATCCACAGACGACTAATGTCCACTCCTAGAGCTTGTGCATAAGTCGGATCAAAAGCATGCTCCGCGTCAATGATTGCAGCGATACCGCCCAGCTTCTGCGCTTCGGCAATCGCGTGGATAGCCAGCGTCGTCTTACCTGAAGACTCCGGGCCAAAGATCTCTATGATACGCCCACGAGGGTAGCCTCCGACACCGAGGGCAATGTCGAGCGTCAAGCTCCCCGAGGGGATCACACTCACATCCTCCACAGCATCATCTGCCATATTCATGATAGCGCCCTTGCCAAACTGCTTCTGTATGCGTCCCATCGTAGTCTCCAGCGCCTTCATTTTTGCCTCGACGTCTGTAATAGGAGGAGTGACGACGATCCTCTCGTTTTTCTTTGCCATATATACCTAGTCTTTAGTTGAATATCGGAGGTCTGTGAGCACTAGCTCTCAAGTATAGACAACCTCCCATACAAAGGTAATGAAAAAAGAAACAGCTCAGTAAATCTCTGCAAAACCTAGACCCCGCATCACCTCGCTGTACCCTCTCTAAATCTCCTCCGAGGGAATCCACCATTTCTCACGTAGCTATTTTCTATTTCCTCCGAGGAAAGGAAAAATTCTTCGGACTTATCATTTGATTCTTCCGAAGTTTCATCTGATTCCTCCGAAGAAATAAATTTTTCTTCTCTGGAAAATCGAAAATAGATCGGAGGAATTAAAGATTAGAGGAGACGAGTAACGATCTGCAGAATTGAAGTGTGACGTCGAATTTCCCAAAAAGCACTATATTTGCCAGGTAGCATAGAGCAAAAACAACTATCAATTTAATTCACAACCAACTATGAAAAGACTAAGGAAACGACTTGCACTCGCTCCCCTACTTTGGCTCTTGTTACTACCGCAAGTGGTGGCCGCTCAGGCACTGCCCACGACACTGGTAGTCAAGACGACCGAGAGTAAGGAGATGTGCTATGATCTCAACAAGATCAGTAAGATCACCTTCACTTCTGGCGCTATTAAGTTAGAGCGCAAGGATGCAGGTCAGCACTTCACCCCTGAGATGGTGACGATGAACGACATTGACAAGCTCTTCTTTGCCGAGGATCGCAAGGACAACACAACCCACATCTCATCGCCACTTCTAGCCCCGACAGCCAGTCTGAGCTACTACAAGGTGGGACAGGAGCTCCACATCGAGGGCTTCACAGCCAACGACGAAACGCTCTACATCTACACCGCTGATGGGCAGCTGGTCACACAACAGACCATCACCTCTACTACTTGCATCCTAGATGCCTCCCAATGGTCTAGCGGACTATACATCGCTACCACAAACGTACACAACACCCTCAAGATAACTCTCTAATGAAAAAGCAACTACTACACATTATCCTAGTAGGGCTCCTTGCCCTCCTTCCTTCGCTCGCCTTGGCCCAGAGCAACGAGCGTATGCTCATTTACTCCAAGAGTGGTGAGATACTGCCCTACCGCATAGAGCATATCGATAGCATCAAGTTCCTCACTGACGAGGTCGATCTGACGCTCAATCCGACAGTCACACCACACGCAGATGGCACGACTGGTAAGATGAAGCTCAAGGTGGGCGACGTGGGTGGTGACGTCCGAAGCATTAAGGTGATCCTACCTGAGAGCTTTATGATCGCCAACATGAACGATATGCAGTGCCTTCGTCTCTTCACCCCTGAGATGGCAGCTAGTATGGGTATCCAAATCTTTAACGTTGAAGGAGGCAAGGAGTACGACCTCTCTGGTATGCAGCAGGGGTATGACTACACGGCACTCTTCCTCCCGTATGACGAGCTTGGTTGTCCAGGCAATGTCAAGCGCGTTGATTTCACCGTCCCCAAGGGGCAGCTCGCTGGCAATCCAAAGATGGAGGTGACCTTCTCAAATGTCACGCCTACTGGCTACACAGCCACGCTAAAGCCCAATGCTGATGTCGCTGGTTACTTCTTCCTCAATGATCTGACAGATGCTACCGCACGAGATCAGATGATGCAGATGATGCACATCCCCGACCTCAAGCACTACATCGTACTATATGGAACAGACGTTGAGACCCGCAAAGCTCACGAGGGTGAGAAGACAAGTGAAATGACTGAGTTTATCCCAGGCACTAGCTACTCAGTCTTTGTAGTCCTAGTCGATAAGGACGGTCAGTACTCCGATGTCCAAGAGTTCAAGGTTACGACGGCTAAGAAGGGTACCTCCGAGACAGCTAAGGTTAACGTTGAGATCAAGGAAGTCTCAGAGTCTGCGGTGATAGTTGTCAACACACCCGACGAAAACACATCTTCGTATCGAGAGATCGTTATAGAGAAGTCTACGTACAACGAGGCTGAGATGCTTAAGTTCCTAAAAGAGAGCCCTGAGAGTATGTCTCTGCCATATCGCACAGAAGCTTATACCTCTGCATGGAATGATCTTAAAGCAGGCACTGCCTACTATGCGCTAGCCATCGCAAAGAACGGCAACAACGAGTGGGGACCCCTCACCAAAGTCGAGTTCACCACACTCGCTGGCAAGTAAACCCACTGTTGCCTGCCTAATCGAAGGATCAGCGGCAGCAACATAGCAAGAGAAGGCTCACCCGCTACTATGTAGCAGTTGAGCCTTCTCTTTTCTTGTTTCTATATTATTGCTGTCCGGTAAAAGTTTTTCAGCGGAAGAAGAGTCTTTTATTTCCTCGGACAGCCGATTTACTCATTGAAAGACACTTGTTTGGGAAACGGAACTCTTGAAAAACCAGTAATATCAAGAAAGCATTTTGCTCAAAAGGGGGGCTTGGAAATCAAAAATAGAAAGCTCAATCGCTTCAATCCTACGGTTACCCCCTTGATGTCTCCTCTCGGACTTTTACCGGATAGCAATAATTTCTATATAAGCTAGCGACACAAAAGCTTAAAGATATGGATGACGCCTTGCATATCAACGACCTTAGCTATACATAGTCCGACCCACGGGGAGCGATAAACTGAACTGGCGACTTCTTGCCTCCGTGAGCCACTTGCTAGAAATGACAAGAGGGAGCGCCGAGCCTAGGCTCGACACTCCCTCTCTTATTATTGTTCTGAGCTAAGACGAGTAGGAAAGCTTTTATCAGCTCTCACATGCTAACATAGAGCCTCTCCAGAGGGGAGTGGCTATGCTGCTGTATCTCGTCGACGCTCCTGGTGAGCTACTACTCCTGTGTTGCTGGCTCCTCAGCCTTGGGTGTCTCCTCTGTAGCTGGAGCCTCCTGCTGGGCAGCTGCCTTAGTAGCACCGCTACCACGACGTGAACGACGTGTACGCTTCTTGCCGTCACTCTTAGGAGCAGAGGCACTCTTGGTGATGTTGTCGTTAAAGTCTACGAGCTCGATAAAGCACATAGAGGCGTTGTCTCCAAGACGTAGTCCCGTGCGTAGGATGCGTGTGTAACCTCCAGGGCGATCGCCGACCTTATCGACGACGGTGCCATAGAGCTCCTTGACGGCCTCCTTATCACGCAGGTAGCTGAAGGCTAGACGACGAGATGCGGTGGTGTCGTTTTTTGCCGCAGTGATAATAGGCTCGACAAACTTGCGCAGTTCCTTAGCCTTGGCCACTGTCGTATTGATCCGCTTGTGCATGATGAGCGAGCTAGCCATGTTGGCAAGCATAGCTTCACGATGTGCCTTGGAGCGGCCTAGATGGTTGAATTTCTTATTGTGTCTCATAAGAGGAATTAATCGTTATCTAATCTATAGGGTGTGAGATCCATATCAAAGTCTAGATCCTGATCTGCTAAGAATTGCTCGATCTCTATGAGCGACTTCTTACCGAAGTTCTTAATCTTCAAGAGCTCCTCGCGATCCCTACTCAGCAGGTCTGCAATCGTGGAGATGCCCGCAGCCTTAAGACAGTTGAGCGCACGAACAGAGAGATCTGTCGTCGCTAGATCTGTCATCAATTGCGTACGAACCTTCATCAGCTGATTGTCTAAGAGCTGATCAGGCTCCTCCTCAGGGAGCTCGACCTCAAACTCCTTGTCCGTAAAGAGTGCGAAGTGCGAGATCAAGATCATCGCAGCCTGACGCAGTGCTTCACGTGGGTGGATCGTGCCGTCAGTCTCAATCTCTAGGACGAGCTTCTCGTAGTCTGTACGCTGATCTACACGATACGCCTCGGTAGTTTGATTGACCTTACGGATCGGGGTGTAGATACCATCGATGGGGAGTGTATTGACAGGGTCGTCCTCACGGCGATTCTCCTCAGAGACGACATAGCCACGCCCCTTATTGATGCGTATCTCTATGGTGAAGTCAGCGTCCTCAGCAAGATTGCAAATGACCAAGTCGGGATTCTGCACCTTGTAGCTAGTCAAAACCTGATTGAGGTCACCAGCCTGAAAGGTGTTACGACCCGTGACATGTAGCGTGATGGTCTCCTCCTGAGGATCCTCTACGGCAGCCTTGAATCTGATCTGCTTGAGGTTGAGTATGATATGGGTTACATCTTCCAATACCCCTGGAATAGTAGCAAATTCATGCTCTACACCTTCGATACGGATAGAAGCTATTGCATACCCCTCTAGCGATGAGAGGAGGATGCGCCGCAAGGCGTTGCCAATAGTCATAGCATAGCCAGGCTCTAGAGGCTTAAATTCAAACTTGGCGTAGTGATCCGAAGCGTCCAGCATGAGGACACTGTCAGGTTGTTGAAATGCTAATATTGCCATAGAGTTAGAGGGTTACTTAGAATACAATTCGACGATGAGCTGCTCCTTGATGGGCTCGGGGATCTCCTCACGTGTAGGTACGTTGAGGAACTTACCGCTGTAGGTGCGTCCATCCCACTCTAGCCATGGATACTTGCTGTGATTGTACCCAGCGAGAGAGTCTGCGATGACCTCCATAGACTTGTCACGCTCACGTACGCCGACGATCTGTCCGGGCTTGAGCGTATAGGAGGGGATGTTGACCACCTCACCATCGACGACGATGTGGCGGTGAGAGACGAGCTGACGTGCAGCAGCACGCGTAGGAGCAATGCCTAGACGGAAGACAACGTTGTCTAGACGAGACTCGAGGAGTTGTAGAAGTACCTCACCTGTGATGCCTGAGGAGCGCTGTGCCTTCTCAAAGAGATTGCGGAACTGACGCTCTAGCACCCCATAGGTGTACTTCGCCATCTGCTTCTCGCGGAGCTGGAGTGCGTACTCGCTCTGCTTACGACGACGATTGTTGCCGTGCTGACCTGGGGGGTAGTTTTTCTTGCTCAGGACTTTGTCTGCACCAAAGATGGGCTCACCAAACTTTCGTGCGATCTTGGACTTAGGACCAATATATCTTGCCATTGTTCTATTTCATTTTAATGCTACTCCATACATCTGCTCTACAGAAGGCTCAAGGGACGCAGGGTCTCTCTCTGCTGTGTTGTGGTCGGAGCGAGAATCATATCTCAAGTAGTAAGTCTAGAAGTGACGGCGCATATAGAGCAGCCGCGATGCGATTAGAATAAGAGGGAAAGTAAAATGAGCAACCGCATCAATCTCACACTACGTCTGTCGACTTACAGAGTCACTATCTTGAGTCTATGTCTGAGCTGAGACCTATCTGTGGAGCTTGCTATGTACGACCTGCACCAATGACTGACATGCAGTCTGTCTGTAGATTAAGTAGGGGTAGAAATCCTGTCGTGGACTCTCCTAGCTAACTCTACAAGGTCGGTGTGATCGCTCTATAGGTAGCTGTGATTCTATCTTGTAGCAACTAGACCTTACGTCTCTTAGGAGGACGACAGCCGTTGTGTGGTAGTGGTGTGACGTCGATGATCTCTGTCACCTCGATACCAGCACCATGAATGGTGCGGATAGCGGACTCACGACCGTTGCCAGGTCCCTTGACATAAGCCTTGACCTTGCGTAGCCCTAGATCAAATGCTGTCTTAGCGCAGTCTTGTGCTGCGAGCTGAGCTGCATAGGGAGTGTTCTTCTTAGAGCTGCGGAATCCCATCTTACCAGCTGATGACCAGCTGATGACTTGTCCCTCACTATTGGTAAGGGTGATGATGATGTTATTGAAAGAAGAGTGTATGTGCGCCTGCCCCTGGGCATCGACCTTGACTGCTCTCTTTTTTGTTACGGTTTTCTTTGCCATAAGGTGGTTTTATTACTTAGTTGCCTTCTTCTTACCAGCGACTGTCTTGCGCTTACCCTTACGTGTGCGGGCATTATTCTTAGTACTCTGCCCACGTAGGGGGAGTCCTAGACGATGCCTGATGCCTCGGTAGCAGCCGATGTCCATGAGACGCTTGATGTTGAGCTGTGTCTCGCTACGCAGATCACCCTCGACTTTGTAGCCATTGGAGATCTGCTCACGGATAGCTGCAGCTTGATCATCTGTCCAATCCTGGACCTTGATGTTGCGATCGACACCTGCAGCATCCAAGATGCGAGCAGCACTGCTACGACCTATACCATATATATAGGTCAAGGCTATCTCACCTCTCTTGTTTTGCGGCAGATCGACGCCGACGATTCTTATTGCCATACTCTATATACTGTGTGATGTTTGTTGCGTACTAAGCTGACTCCCCGTCATCCTAGATGATGTACGGAGTTTCATCCCCAAGCTTATCCTTGACGCTGCTTGAACTTAGGATTCTTCTTATTGATGATGTACAGACGTCCTTTGCGTCTGACGATCTTACAGTCTTCTGATCGCTTTTTGATTGATGCTCTGACTTTCATAGTATGCTCTTATTCTGATTGTCGCTATGACTTGATTACTTGTATCTATAGGAGATGCGACCACGTGTGAGGTCGTACGGAGACATCTCTACCTTGACTTTGTCTCCTGGCAGTATGCGGATGAAGTGCATACGCATCTTGCCCGATATATGTGCTGTGATGATATGTCCGTTCTGGAGCTGTACCTTGAACATGGCATTGCTCAATGCCTCAAGGACGACTCCATCCTGTTCAATAGCAGTTTGTTTTGCCATATTAAAACTCTCGTGTACCTAATGCTTCTTTGATATACTCGTATGTAGATAAGATCTGCGGAGCTTGCCCATCGGGCATGATAGCTATGCAGTGCTCGAAGTGCGCAGCAGGCTTACCGTCATGCGTACGGACGGTCCATCCATCTGACTCGAAGACGATCTTACGTCGTCCCATCGTCACCATAGGCTCGATGCAGATACACATACCTGCTCGTAGCTTCGGACCAAACCCTGGATGACCATAGTTGGGGACATTTGGGTCTTCGTGCATCTCATGCCCGATACCATGTCCCACGAGCTCACGGACGATACCATAGCCCTGTGCCTCACAGTGACGCTGGACAGCCGCTCCGATGTGCCCGACATAGTGGCCTTCGACAGCCTGCTTGATGCCTAAATAGAGGGAGTCTCGAGTGACCGTCAGCAGACGCTCTACCTCGGGATCGATTTTCCCTACCGCAAAGGTATAAGCACTATCTCCGGTAAAGCCGTTGATATGCGTACCACAATCTACGGAGATGATGTCTCCCTCATGCAGTACCTCCCGATCTGAAGGGATGCCATGCACCACGTGATCGTTGATCGAGGTACAGATACTGGCGGGGAAACCTCCATAACCTAAGAACGCAGGAGTAGCTCCATGATCACATATAAACGTATAGGCGATCGTGTCTAGCTGCTTAGTGGTAACCCCAGGAGCAATGTGCTTTGCCACCTCTCCCAAGGTCTCTCCAACGAGTCTGTTGGCCACACGCATCAGCTCTATCTCCTCAGATGTCTTTAGGTAAATCATCTATTTGAATATAATCAAATGAAACACGCTACCAAAAGGGTATCAATAAGCTGATACGGCTCCCGTACGTCCCTTGATACGTCCACTCTTCAGTAGACCATCGTAGTGACGCATCAAGAGGTGACTCTCGACTTGCTGTAGCGTATCTAGGACGACACCTACAAGGATCAGCAGTGATGTACCTCCAAAGAACTGTGCAAAGGCCGAGCTAATACCCAGTATCTGAGCAAAGGCTGGCATGATAGCAACCAGTGCAAGGAAGAGTGCTCCTGGTAGTGTGATACGATCCATAATACCATCGAGGTAGTCTCGCGTGCTACGCCCTGGCTTGACGCCTGGGATAAATCCATTGTTGCGCTTGAGGTCGTCGGCCATCTGTGTGGGGTTGATCGTAATCGCCGTATAGAAGTAGGTGAAAAGGATGATCAACGTGGCAAAGATGAAGTTGTACCAGAAGCTTGTATTGTCTGACAATACCTGGATAAAACGTGAGGGCGTACCATCGCCTCCAGTGAAGTAGCTAGCAAGTGAGATAGGTATAAACATGATCGCCTGAGCGAAAATGATAGGCATCACGTTGGCAGCATTTACCTTGAGAGGGATATACTGACGTGCACCACCATACTGCTTGTTACCCACTACACGCTTGGCATACTGCACGGGCACTTTGCGCGTACCCTGTACGAGAAGGATAGCTCCAGCCGTGACGAACAGTAGGAATACGATCTCAGCGAGGAATGCTACAAGTCCTCCCGATGAACTGATAAGACGATAGTTAAACTCAGCTATCAGCGCATGAGGCAGACGAGCGATAATACCGATAAGGATGATGAATGAGATACCATTGCCGACACCCTTGTCTGTAATGCGCTCACCAAGCCATAGGACAAACATACTGCCCGCAGCTAGTATGACGGTAGCAAATACACGATACATGAAGCCCGAAGGTAGCGACGCTCCAGCAGCGCGTAGCTGCATGTCTAGATTCAACAGATAGGCTGGAGCCTGAATCAATAGAATCAGCACCGTCAGGTAGCGTGTCCACTGATTGATCTTGCGTCGTCCACTCTCACCCTCTCGCTGCATCTTCTGCATGGAGGGGATGATGATCGCTGCCAGCTGCATGACGATACTTGCCGAGATGTAAGGCATGATACCTAGAGCAAATATCGAAGCATTAGAGAAAGCGCCTCCCGAAAACATATTGAGCAGAGCCATCAGACCTTCACTCGTCTGACTAGCTAGACTGGTCAGTGTATCGGGATTGACTCCTGGCAACACGACGAAGCTACCTAATCGGTATATGACCACATACAGGATGGTGATGAGAATCCGCTTACGCAGATCCTCGATCTTCCATATATTCTTAATTGTATCTACTAACCGCATATCAGCTTATCTTATTGTATCGATCCTCCCTGAGCCTCGATGAGCTCCTTGGCACGTGCTGAGTAAGCATCGGCCTCGACCTGTATGGGTCGCGTCAGCTCTCCCTGTGCTAGGATCTTTACTAAATCATTACGTGAGGCTAGACCAGCAGCGACTAGTATATCCTTGGTGATAACGGCTGTCTCTGCTTGATTAGGGAAGAATGTAGTATCCTGTGCCAAGTGCTCGAGAGCTGCTAGGTTCACAGGACGGTAGTCTATCCTATTGATGTTATTGAAGCCAAACTTAGGTAGGCGACGCTGTATAGGCATCTGACCACCTTCAAATCCGACCTTATGCTTGTAACCAGAGCGAGACTTGGCTCCCTTGTGTCCACGTGTAGACGTACCACCGCGACCAGATCCCTGACCACGACCAATACGACGACGAGACTTGACAGAGCCCTCGGCTGGCTTAAGTGTAGATAAGTCCATTGCTATTATCTGTCTATATTTTATTACTCTACGACCTGAACCAAGTGGTGTACTTTGGCCACCATACCCCTGATCTGAGGGGTATCCTCATGCTCTACAACCTGGTGCATCTTGCGAAGACCTAGACCGTCGAGGGTGCGCTTCTGAGACTTGTTGCACCGTATGCGACTACGGACTTGCTCGATTTTGATTTTTGCCATAATACTCTTTACTTGTCTAGGTGATTATCCTTTAAACACGCGCTCTACAGAGACACCTCTGTTCTGAGCAACCATCAAGGGGCTACGTAGCTCAGCGAGTGCTGCGATGGTAGCCTTGACGAGGTTGTGAGGGTTCGTCGAGCCCTGGCTCTTAGCCAAGACATCTGTAACACCTACACTGTCTAGTACCGCACGCATAGCACCTCCTGCGATAACTCCCGAACCTGCAGAGGCTGGGCGCAGTAAGATGCGAGCACCGCCGAAGCGACCGATCTGCTCATGAGGTATGGTACCGTTGTGGATAGGTACACGTATGAGATTCTTCTTAGCAGCCTCTACGCCCTTGGCGATGGCTGCAGGCACTTCGCTGGCGCGACCCATACCATATCCTACGACGCCGTCCTCGTTACCGACGACAACAATCGCAGCAAAGGTAAAGGTGCGACCACCCTTCGTGACCTTCGTTACTCGATTGATAGCTACTAGGCGATCCTTAAGATCTAGATCATTGGTAGCTGTGACTCTATTTGTTGCTATTGCCATGATGTGCTCTATGATTTAGAATTTAAGACCTCCTGTACGAGCTGCATCTGCTAGCTCCTTGATGCGACCATGATAGAGATATCCATTACGATCGAAAACCACCGCATCAATGCCAGCAGCAAGAGCTACACGAGCTATCTCCTGTCCTACCTGAGCGGCTACCTCTTTCTTAGTACCAGAGGTCTCCATCTTGAGTGAGGAAGCACTCGCTAGGGTACGTCCTTCTATATCGTCGATAACCTGTGCGTAGATCTGCTTATTGCTTCTAAATACAGACAGACGTGGTCTCTGAGATGTACCACTTATCTTGCCACGCACACGTGTCTTGATGTGCTTTCTTCTTTGTGCTTTCTTGTTCATATGACTCTTAACTTAGATAGTGGATACGACTTACTTAGCAGCCGTCTTACCAGACTTGCGGCGTACCTCCTCACCAAGGAAGCGAACACCCTTACCCTTGTATGGCTCTGGCTTGCGGAATGAACGAATCTTAGCACAGACCTGTCCTAGTAGCTGCTTATCGCAAGCCTTTAGGATGATCTTAGGGGTCTGATTACGCACCATCTGCGTCTCAATCTTGATCTCATCTGGGAGTACCAGATAGATGGCGTGTGTGAAGCCTAGTGAGAGTTCTAGGACTTGCCCCTGATTGGTAGCACGGTAACCGACACCGATTAGCTCGAGTGTCTCGGTGAACTCTTCGTGTACACCCGTCACCATGTTGTAGATTAGCTGACGATAGAGACCGTGTAGTGAGCGATCTTGACGCTCCTCAGAGTGACGTGCGAGTGTGATCTCTCCGTTTTCGACTGAGACCTCGATGCGAGGATCTATATATTGTTTGAGCTCACCCTTGGGACCCTTTACTGTTACGTAGTGATCCTCCTGAGAGACGGTCACGCCCTGTGGTATAGCTATGGGTAGTTTACCTATTCTAGACATATTGCTTTGCTATAAGGAGGATTAATATACATAACATAGTACCTCACCACCGATCTTGAGCTCACGAGCTTCTTTGTCTGTCATGACGCCGTGAGAAGTAGATAGGATGGCGATACCTAGTCCATTGAGTACGCGAGGCATATCTTTGTAGCCTACATACTTACGTAAGCCTGGGCGTGATACACGCTTGAGGCATTTGATTGCATTGACCTTGTTCGAGAGGTCATACTTGAGGGCGACCTTGATGGTTCCTTTGCATCCCTCCTCCTCAAACATATAGTTGAGGATGTAGCCCTTGTCAAAGAGGATCTTGGTGATGTCCTTCTTGATGTTGCTAGCTGGGATTTCTACCACACGGTGACCCGCTTTGATTGCATTGCGCAATCGGGTGAGATAATCTGCTATTGGATCTGTCATTGTGTATTGAGATTAAATTGATCTGGAGGGTTCCTGACTGGCTTATAGCTTCTCTCCTAAGGCATCGTCCACTCCGCTATCTTAAGACCTCCACTCCTTGCATAAAGGCGGTGATCATCACATAGTTATAGAGTCACGAGTGCCGACGTCGAGAGCCGTAAGGGACAGGCTACCCCAGACAATATTTAATTGATTCGCTGTCAGTCATCGCCCCACGCTCTCACTCTAGAGAGTGTGAGCATCCCATACACTCCCTCCGGGTAGAAGGGATATATGAGAGGACAATTCTAGGCAAAGATACAAATAGTCTAGATACTATGAAAACTTTTGGAGTCAGTCACGAGCATTTCACAAGCACCATATAGGCTATATAAACGCTCTAACTTGCTCTCTACGTAGTATTTCTGAGTCTCTATAACTCTCTATAGACGATTTGCTTCTCTTTGTGAGTACCTCTGTCCTCGTATGTGGGTATCGACGAGAGATCTATTACCAGCTGGCTTTCTTCACCCCTGGGATAAGACCGGCGGAAGCCATCTCGCGGAACTGGATACGGCTGATGCCAAACTGTCTCATATAACCCTTGGGACGTCCCGTGATCTTGCAGCGGTTGTGCAGACGCACGGGAGAAGAGTTGCGGGGGAGTGTCTGTAGCTTCTGCAGGGACTCGTAATCTCCGGCAGCTTTGAGCTCAGCACGACGCTTCGCATACTTCTGAACCAGCTTCTGGCGCTTGACCTCACGGGCCTTCATTGATTCTTTTGCCATAAACCTATATGTATCTTACTTATTAGTAGTACGGAAGGGGAGTCCAAATCGCTTGAGTAGCTCAAAGCCCTCCTCATCGGTAGGAGCTGAAGTTACAAAAGTGATGTTCATCCCTAGTATTTTCGTGATACTATCGAGGTTGATCTCAGGGAAGATGATCTGCTCTGAGATACCTAGCGTATAGTTACCACGACCATCCAGCTTAGAGTTGATACCCTTGAAGTCACGGATACGTGGGAGTGCGACACGTACGAGACGCTCGAGGAACTCGTACATACGGTCTCCACGCAGTGTAACCATGACACCGATAGGCATCTGCTTACGCAGCTTGAAGTTGGATATATCCTTACGGGAGTATGTCGCTACTGCCTTCTGTCCGGTGATCTGTGTGAGCTCATCGATTGCTACATCGATGATCTTCTTGTCACCTGTAGCCATGCCCAAGCCTTGGTTGATGACGATCTTCTCTAGGCGGGGCACCTGCATGCTACTCTTGTAGGCAAAGTGCTTCATCAGATCGGGAGCGATCTGCTCGTTGTATTGCTTCTTAAGATTTACTGTCAGTGCCATAGTTACTTAATTACTTCTCCTGACTTCTTAGCGAAGCGTACTAGCTTGCCGTTGTCATCACGGCGACGTCCTATACGCGTTCCCTTGCCAGACTGAGGATCTAGCACATTCAGGTTAGATATATGTATTGGAGCCTCCATGCTGAGAATAGCTCCCTGGGGGTTCTGTGCATTGGGCTTGGTATGCTTAGATACCATGTTAAGCCCCTCGACGATCGCACGCTGCTTCTTGACAAGGACCTTGAGGACACGTCCAGTTTTGCCCTTGTCATCGCCAGCATTTACCATGACGACGTCGCCTTTCTTGATATGAAACTTGCTCATCTCTATTCTCTATATAAATTAAAGGACCTCAGGAGCTAGGGACACAACCTTCATATTGACGGCACGTAGCTCACGAGCTACTGGTCCGAAGATACGTGTACCACGTAGCTCACCACTGGGGGTGAGTAGTACGCAGGCGTTGTCATCAAAGCGGATATAGGAGCCGTCTGTACGACGTATCTCCTTTTTGGTTCTTACGATGAGAGCCTTAGCGACAGTTCCCTTCTTCATATCGCTAGAGGGGATGACACTCTTGACAGTCACCACGATGACATCTCCGACCGAAGCATAACGGCGGCGAGTACCACCGAGTACACGGATACAGAGTACCTCGCGAGCACCACTATTGTCTGCTACATTGAGTCTTGATTCTTGCTGTATCATAGTTTACTTCGCTCTTTCTATAATCTCGGTGAGTCTCCAGCGCTTGGTGCGGCTCAGAGGACGTGTCTCCATGATGCGGACACGATCACCGATGTTCGTTTCATTCTTCTCGTCGTGTGCATAGTACTTTTTAGTCTTGCTGACGAACTTACCATATATAGGGTGCTTCTCTTTGAAGCGTGAGGCTACGGTGATGGTCTTGTCCATCTTGTTGCTGGTGACGATCCCGATGCGCTCTTTTCTATGTTTTCTTTCCATGTGAATATCAGTCTATTCTGCAGGGTTAGTTATTTGTCTCTCGCTCTGCGAGGACAGTCTTGAGACGAGCGATCGTGCGACGCTGCTCTCTAAAAGCTGCAGGATTATCAGCTGGAGAGACATAGTGATCTATCCTCTTCTGCTGGTAGGAAGCCTGCTCAGCCTCTATACGCTCACGGATCTCCTCCGTTGTGAACTCTTTGATTTCGCTTATCTGCATAGCTGTATAAGGTCTAGCGGATTAAACATTAGGATTAGCAGCGTCATAGTCTCGACGTACGACAAACTTTGTCGTGACTGGTAGCTTCTGAGCGGCCAGACGTAGAGCCTCTTTTGCGACCTCGTAGGGTACGCCCTCTACTTCAAAGAGCATACGACCGGGAGTCACTGGAGCGACAAATCCCTCGGGATTACCTTTACCTTTACCCATTCGCACCTCAGCAGGCTTTGCTGTGATTGGCTTGTCGGGGAAGATGCGGCACCAGACCTGTCCTTGACGCTGCATGTAACGCGTTACCGCGATACGTGCGGCCTCTATCTGACGACCTGTGATCCACTTACTCTCTAGGCTCTTGATACCAAAAGAACCAAATGCGAGCTGGTTGCCACGCTGTGCATTGCCCTTCATGCGGCCCTTTTGTTGCCTTCTAAATTTAGTCTTCTTAGGTTGTAACATAGCTGTGGTCTTTGATTAGCGATTAGATCTATTGCGTCCTCCACGACGGAATCCACGACGCTCACCACGAGAGTCTCCACCTCGGCGTCCGCCCTGACGGCGTGGCTGAGAGAGATCAGGTGCTAGATCGCGGCGCTCATATACCTCGCCGTTCATGATCCACACCTTGACACCTATCATACCAACCTTGGTGAGCGCTCCAGTCTGAGCATAGTCAATGTCAGCACGGAGTGTGTGTAGTGGAGTACGTCCCTCCTTGTATAGCTCTGAGCGAGCCATCTCAGCATTGTTGAGACGACCAGAGAGTTGTATCTTGATACCCTCAGCACCAGCGCGCATAGCGTTTGCGATAGCCATCTTGACGGTACGTCGGTATGACATACGGCCCTCTAGCTTGCGTGCTATATCGTTGGCCACGATGACGGCATCGACCTCAGGCTTGCGCACCTCGTAGATGTTGATCTGTATGTTGTCAGCCTTTGTGACCTTCTTAAGCTCTGCCTTGAGGTTCTCCACGTTCTGTCCACCCTTGCCGACGATCATGCCGGGGCGAGCAGTGCATATCGTTATGGTGATAACCTTGAGGGCACGCTCTATGATGATCCGACTCACGAGGGCACCTGACAGTCTTGTGTGTAGGTACTTTCTGATACGGTCATCCTCTACTAGCGTATCGCCATAGTTGCGACCACCATACCAGTTAGAGTCCCAACCACGTATGTAGCCGAGTCTGTTTGCTATTGGATTAATCTTCTGTCCCATGTCAGTTACTTAGCTACGTTATTAACTATTTGGTCGACCCACACTGTGATGTGATTCGAACGCTTGCGGATTCTGTAGCCACGGCCTTGTGGGGCTGGGCGTAGACGCTTGAGTGTGACACCCTCGTCTACATAAATCTTGGAGACGTAGAGCTCACCCTCGTCAGCCTTGCGGCCGTTGAGTTGCTCCCAGTTAGAGACAGCGCTACGTATGAGCTGCTCAACACGCTGAGCAGCTACACGGCGAGAGCTAAATCTCAGGGTAGCCATCGCGCGCTCTACCTCCATGCCTCTTATGTTGTCGACGACTAGGCGCATCTTACGAGGAGATGTGGGCACATTGCGTAGCTTAGCTACAGCGGGCTGTGTCACAGTCTCCTGAGCGGTCGTCTCTATTGTATCTTGATTATTGGCACTCATGTGTGATAATTACTTTGATTCGATTTATTACAGGGGTGCTAACTAGCGATTGCCAGAGTGACCACGGAAGGTACGCGTAGGAGCGAACTCTCCGAGCTTGTGACCCACCATATTCTCTGTAATAAATACAGGTATAAAACTCTTGCCATTGTGTACGGCGATCGTATGTCCCACGAAGTCTGGAGAAATCATTGAGGCGCGAGACCAAGTCTTGATGACTGATTTCTTGCCACTTTCATTCATAGCCAAAACTTTCTTTTCGAGCTTGACGCTGATAAATGGCCCTTTCTTAAGTGAACGACTCATGTGTTTAGTTCTTGCTTAAATGATACAATGATTACTTCTTACGCTTTGCGGCGGCTCTCTCGATGATGTACTTAGAGGAGTGCTTCTTAGGAGCTCTCGTCTTAAGACCCTTAGAGTATAGACCCGTACGTGAGCGTGGGTGTCCTCCAGAGGCACGACCCTCACCACCACCCATTGGGTGATCGACAGGGTTCATAGCGACACCGCGTACTCGTGGTCTGCGACCTAGCCAGCGTGTACGGCCAGCCTTGCCAGATCTCTCGAGTGCGTGATCGGAGTTACCGACACTACCTATCGTAGCTTTGCATGCAGCGAGGATACGGCGAGTCTCTCCACTAGGCATACGTAGTACGACATAATTATCTTCACGAGCTACCAGCTGTGCGAAGGCACCAGCACTACGTACCAGCTTACCACCCTGACCAGGGCGTAGCTCCACGTTGTGCACGATCATACCTACAGGTACCTTAGCTAGTGGCAGTGCGTTACCTACCTCAGGTGTTGCGTTTTCACCTGACATCACTTGCTGGCCTACAGTCAGTCCGTTAGGAGCGATGATATAGCTCTTAGCTCCATCGGCATAGTATAGGAGTGCGATGCGAGATGATCTGTTTGGATCATACTCGATACTCTTGACTGTAGCGGGGATGCCATCCTTCGTTCTCTTGAAGTCGATGATACGATACTTACGCTTGTGACCACCGCCTACGTTGCGTATGGTCATCTTGCCAGTATTGTTACGACCACCCGATTTACGAGCTCCAACTACAAGAGACTTCTCTGGTGCACTGGCAGTGATGGCGTCAAATGCACCAATAGTTTTGTGTCTTTGCCCCGGCGTTGCGGGCTTTAGTTTACGGATTCCCATTGCTTATATATTGCTAAAGAAATCGATTGTATCCTCACCCTGGAGCGTTATGAAAGCCTTCTTGAAGGCTGGCTTACGACCCGTGATGACACCCGACTTGGTATAGCGGCTAGAGCGCTTACCGTCGTAGCGACAGGTGTTGACACTATCGACCTTGACGTTGTACATCTTCTCGACAGCATTACGTATCTCAATCTTGTTGGCAGTGGGGTCTACTAAAAAAGCGTACCGCTGCTGATTGCTCTCAGTGATTGCTGTCATCTTCTCTGAGATTATTGGTTTGATTATGATTCCCATATCAATGCTCTACTAGTGTGTTTCGACTTAAAACATCTCATTGACCTGTGCTAGAGCATCCTCTGTGAAGACTATCTTGCGACAATCCAGCACACAATAAGTATTGAGATCTTGAGCGCGTATGATGCTGACACCAGGGATGTTGCGAGCACTGAGTGCTACGGCATCCTCTATCTGTGAGACTACGTAGAGAGTCTTCTGACCATCTACGTTGAGTGCCTTTGCCATGCTCACGAAAGACTTGGTCTTAGGCGTCTCAAAGGAGAGCTGATCTAGGACCATGATCTGGTTGTCCTGAGCCTTGTAGGTGAGGGCACTGCGACGTGCTAGTTGGCGGAGCTTCTTGTTGAGCTTGAAGCTGTAGCTACGTGGACGAGGTCCGAAGACGCGCGCACCACCACGTAGGATGTTGGAGTTGATATCACCACGACGAGCACCTCCCGTACCTTTCTGGCGGAATAGCTTGCGTGTGGAGCCGCTCATCTCGCTACGCTCCTTAGTTTTGTGCGTACCCTGACGCTGGTTAGCGCGGTACTGCTTGACGGTTAGATAGATAGCGTGATCATTGGGTTCTATACCAAAGACGGAGTTCTCCAAGGCTATCTTACGTCCCGTATCTTCACCTTGTATATTGTAGATTGATAGTTCCATTACTTCTCTATTGCTATGATTGAACCCTTAGCTCCAGGCACGCTACCCTTGAGTACGAGGATATTGTGCTCGGGCATTACTTTGATCACTTCAAGGTTTTGTACCGTGACGCGCTTATTGCCCATCTGTCCACCCATGCGTGTGCCCTTAAAGACCTTTGCGGGGTAAGAGCAGGCACCAACAGCACCTGGTGCACGTAGACGGTCATCCTGACCGTGTGTCGACTGACCGACACCGCCGAATCCGTGACGCTTGACTACACCTTGGAATCCCTTACCCTTGCTCGTCCCGTGTACATCCACATAGTGGGTATCGTTGAAGAGCTCTACGGTGATCTCATCACCGAGCTTGTAATCTGATCCAAAGCCCATGAACTCGGCCAAGTGGCGCTTGTTAGTTACTCCGGCTGCTTTGAAGTGTCCCTGCAGTGGGCGTGTCGTATGCTTGTCTTTAGCATCCTGAAAGCCCAGCTGGATCGCTTCATACCCATCACGGTCAGCAGTCTTTACTTGAGTCACTACACAAGGACCTACTTCGATGACAGTGCATGGCACATTGACGCCCTCGGCACTGAATACGGAAGTCATTCCGATTTTCTTTCCTAATAATCCTGGCATTTCTGTAGTTGATTACTCTGGTTAATACTTAATTTCGATATCTACGCCACTGGGCATCTCCAGCTTCATCAGCGCATCAATCGTAGGTGCTGAGGCGTTGTAGATGTCGATCAGACGCTTGTGAGCATTTAGCTCAAACTGCTCACGACTCTTCTTATTGACGAAGGTGGAGCGGTTCACCGTAAAGATACGCTTATGCGTGGGCAGTGGTATAGGACCACTGACCAGCGCATTAGTATTCTGTACGGCCGTGACGATCTTCTCGGCAGACTTGTCTACGAGCATGTGGTCGTAAGACCTCAGCTTGATTCTGATCTTTTGGCTCATTACTATATTGTGAGATTATTACTTTATCAAATCAACGCGACCATTGAGTTCCTCAAGGATCTTCTTAGCGATAGACGAGGAGACCTCTGCATAGTGTGAGAAGCTCATCGTACTTGAGGCACGACCACTCGTGATCGTACGTAGGGCTGTGACGTAGCCAAACATTTCGCTCATAGGCACCTTAGCCTTGATGACCTGAGCACCAGAGCGGTTGAGCTCTGAGCCCTCAACCTGACCACGACGCTTATTAAGGTCGCCGATCACGTCACCCATGTTCTCCTCAGGTGTCACCACCTCAAGCTGCATAATGGGCTCCATAAGGACGGGGCTAGCCTTTTCAGAAGCCTCCTTGAAGGCCATCATAGCTGCCACCTCAAAGGAGAGCTGATCTGAGTCTACAGGGTGGAAAGATCCATCTACCAGTGTCACCTTGAGACTATCTAGAGGATAGCCTGCTAGGACACCACTCTTCATAGCCTTCTCAAAGCCCTTTTGGACAGAGGGGATAAACTCCTTCGGGATGTTACCACCCTTGACCTCATCGACAAACTGTAGAGATCCATCGAAGTCCTCATCGGCTGGACCAAACTTGATGATGATATCAGCAAACTTACCACGACCACCAGACTGCTTCTTGTATACCTCGCGTAGGTCTACAGTCTGAGTGACAGCCTCCTTGTAAGCCACCTGAGGCCGACCTTGGTTACACTCGACCTTGAACTCTCGCTTCAGACGATCTATAATGATGTCTAGGTGTAGCTCACCCATACCGCTGATGACGGTCTGACCCGTCTCTTCATTGGTCTTAACGACAAACGTCGGATCCTCCTCAGCGAGCTTAGCTAGCCCCACACCAAGACGATCCATATCCTTCTGCGTCTTAGGCTCCACAGCGATACCGATCACAGGATCGGGGAAGTCGATAGACTCAAGTACGAGCGGTGCATTCTCATCGCAGAGCGTGTCACCCGTACGGATATCTTTAAAGCCTACGCCAGCACCGATATCACCCGTACCGATAGTCTCCATCGGGTTTTGGTGATTAGAGTGCATCTGGAAGAGACGTGAGATACGCTCCTTCTTGCCAGAGCGAGAGTTAAAGACGTAGCTACCAGCATCAATGTGCCCACTATACACGCGGAAGAAGCAGAGACGACCTACGAAGGGGTCGGTAGCGATCTTAAAGGCTAGAGCGCTCATAGGCGCATCGGGATTGACCTCACGCACCTCCTCCTTGTCAGAGTCTAGCGCATGACCTACCACCTCTGGCGTATCCATAGGACTAGGCAGATAAGCACAGACAGCATCTAGGAGTGTCTGGACACCTTTGTTCTTAAACGAAGAGCCACAAAGCATCGGGAAGATATCCATCGCTAGTGTAGCCTTGCGGATAGCTGTACGTATCTCACCCTCTGTAATAGTAGCAGGATCCTCAAAATACTTCTCCATCAAGACCTCATCCGTTTCTGCCAAGGTCTCTAGAAGTTTGTCTCTCCACTCCTCCGCATCAGCTTGTAGATTGCTAGGAATTTCGCAGATTTCATACTCAGCACCCATCGTCTCATCATTCCAAATGATGGCTTTCATAGTAATGAGATCCACAACTCCCTTGAAGGACTCTTCCTCTCCGACGGGGATTTGGATAGGGCATGCCTTTGCGCCAAGCAGATCACACATTTGGCGCTGCACCTCATAGAAATTTGCGCCAGAGCGATCCATCTTGTTGACGTATGCGATGCGAGGCACCTTATACTTATCAGCCTGACGCCATACAGTCTCACTCTGAGGCTGCACACCGCCCACAGCACAGAATGTAGCCACGGCACCATCTAGAATACGAAGCGAACGCTCGACCTCAACGGTAAAATCAACGTGTCCTGGGGTGTCTATTAGATTGATCTTGTACTTGTTGTTATCATAAGACCAAAAAGTTGTAGTAGCCGCAGAGGTGATCGTGATACCACGCTCCTGCTCCTGCTCCATCCAGTCCATCGTAGCGGCTCCATCATGCACCTCTCCGATTTTGTGCGTTAGTCCAGTGTAGAAAAGTATGCGCTCAGAGGTCGTCGTCTTACCAGCGTCAATATGTGCCATGATACCGATATTACGAGTTTGCTCGAGCTTAGAATGATTTGCAGACATAGATTGTAGGTTAGTGTAGATTAGAAGCGGAAGTGTGCGAAAGCACGGTTAGCCTCAGCCATACGATGTACGTCCTCCTTACGCTTGAACGCACCACCCTGACTGTTGTAGGCATCCATAATCTCTGCTGCGAGTTTGTCAGCCATCGTCTTACCACCACGCTTACGAGCGAAGATGATTAGATTCTTCATAGAGATAGACTCCCTACGCTCTGGACGTATCTCTGTCGGCACTTGGAAGGTTGCTCCTCCGATACGACGAGACTTGACCTCCACGTGGGGGGTTACATTATCGAGAGCTGCCTTCCAGATCTCTAGGGCGCTCTTCTCCTCTTGCGACATCTTGTCCTTGACGATGTCAAGGGCTTTATAGAAGATGCTATATGCAAGACTCTTCTTGCCATCATACATGAGGTGGTTCACAAACTTTGTGACCTGACGATCTCCAAATACGGGATCGGGCAGTACCTGCCTCTTCTTAGGCTTAGCCTTTCTCATTGTTTCGTGATATTATACTATTGTCTCGTCGTCTTATTTGGGTTGCCATCATAATGATTTGTTGTCTTCAACGCTCCCTCTGGAGCATTTACTCAACCGATCCTTGATCTCCAAGGATTAGCTTATCCAAATAGAACCACGGGGACAAATGTGGTTACTAGATTTAGATTGCACTCCTGCGTAAGAGGCGCACGATTTAGAGAACTCGGGCGCACTACGACAAGGAGTGTAGATAGATTTTTCTGTGGGGAGAGGTACTCGCTGATGTACCTATTATATATAGTATACTCACCCGCCAGGGGAGTAATAGGCCGAGGGGGATAGTAGGCCATCCAGCACCTCGCCACGGCATCTCAATCTAGGCGACTAGTTTACTTCGCCTTAGGACGCTTAGCTCCGTACTTAGAGCGACGCTGACGACGACCGTCGACACCAGCTGTATCGAGTGCGCCACGCACTATATGGTAGCGTACACCAGGCAGGTCCTTAACACGACCGCCACGCACCAATACGATACTATGCTCCTGAAGGTTGTGACCCTCACCGGGGATGTAAGCATTCACCTCCTTGCCGTTGGTCAGACGTACACGAGCCACCTTACGCATAGCCGAGTTAGGCTTCTTAGGGGTGGTTGTGTAAACGCGGACACAAACGCCACGACGCTGTGGGCATGAACCCAAGGCTGGAGACTTACCTTTTTCCTCAAAGGTCTCTCGTCCCTTTCTTACTAACTGTTGGATAGTAGGCATTAACTTCTCGTTTACTTAATTCTTGATTTACAAATACGATTCTCGCGCTACCCCGCCATAAGACACTGCAAATACGACCAAGTCGCACATCACAGCTACCCACAGTAGGCATAGCGGGGACAAAGGTACAAAAACTTTTTGACCCGACAAACTGATAGAGAGGTTAGAGATTAGAGGTTAGAAGTTAGAGATTAGAAGCTAGAGACGACCGCTGTAGGGACGCACGGAACGTGTAGCCCTGTGTCGGGACGCACGATTATCCCCCACGTCGCCCTGTAGGGACGCACGGTCTGTGCGTCCGTCCGCAAACCAGCCGAGACGACACTTTAACTTTCGTTCGACAACGGACGCACAGACCGTGCGTCCCTACAGGAGTCGTCTCCTCTCGCTCTAATCTCTAATCTCTAGCTTCTAACCTCTAATAAAAAAGAGGCGAACCGCCGTTCGCCCCTTTTTTATTCTATCGCCTTACCACTATGCGGTAGGTCTCGTCCGCTACGCAGACTAGGTAAACCCCGTCCGCATAGGGTGTCAGGTCAATCCGTAGCGTACCTCGACTATCTGCACGCCCCGCATAGAGCCGCTCGCCCGTCATGCTGTGCAGCGTCACCTCACTGGCGGGTGCTACACCCTCCACGATGACGTAGTCAGTCGCTGGATTCGGGTAGAGCTTCACTTGCTGCGTGACAGTCGTCTCCACGCCCGTGTGATCCACAAAGGTCGCCTTAATCTCCGTAGCACCCTTCACGACAAAGCTCTGGGTAGCAAGGATGTCCTCCCCATTAGCCGTAAGAGCGGTCAGCTTGCACTGCGCATTCTTGCCCGTAGCCTTCACCGTCAGAGTCGTTCCGTAAGCTACCACATCGAGATCCACGGGCTCAACGATAGAGATCGTACCATGCTCGTTGCTGCTCAGCGCCACCACGAAGGTCTTCTTCCTAAAGATAGCCTTGATGATCAGATCCTCGTCGACGATCACCTTCTTCGTGTCAAGAATGTTTCTGTCATTGGCAGTCAACTCAGTCAACTCGTAACCCTCTGAGGGGGTAGCGATGACCGTCAACGTAGTACCGTAGGGGACAGCGTTTAAGTTGTCCGCCCCAGTGAAGGAGATCGCCCCACCGCTAGTTGATGAAGAGGTAACTGTAAAGATAGGATTGTCTGCGCCCGTGTAGTCGTGCCAATAGTTATCATAAGGATCTCGTGTAAACAGGATCTTCCAATTCTTAGCTTTAGCAATAGCTACATGCGTAGCAAAACAAACGTTTCCCTCACCACTCCCATCATAAAACACTCTAAAAAAACCCACATCCTTACCTTGTAAATCTGGCAAGCTATTGACGAGGCTAGTCATCTCGGGTGCTTTAATCTGATTCTTATGACATGTCAGCAAGGATATATTCGTACAGCCTGACAGATCTATCTTCCTCAGGAGGTTCTTGCTACAGAACAGAGCTCTCAAATGGTCATGATTTGAGAGATCCAAGCTGGTCAGTCGATTGTTGAAGCAGTAAAGCCAAATCAAGTTGCTGCAGCCCGATACGTCCAAGCTGGTCAACTGATTATTGTAACACTCAAACGTTGCCAAGGCGATACAGTCCGATGCGTTCAAGCTGGTCAATTGATTATTGTAACACAGAAGCGTTGTCAAGTCAGTGCAGCCCGATACGTTCAAGCTGGTCAACTGATTTTCATAACAGTAAAGACCAGTCAAGGCAGTACAGTCTGAGACATCCAAGCTAGTCAACTGATTTTCATAGCAGTGAAGATCAGTCAAGGCGGTGCAGCCTGAGACGTTCAAGCTGGTCAACTGATTTTTGCGACACTGAAGCTTTGTCAAGGCAGTGCAGCCTGAGACGTTCAAGCTGGTCAGTTGACTTCCTTCGCAGCTTAGCTCTGTCAGGGCGGTACAGCCCAAGACGTTCAAGCTGGTTAGTTGAGTCCAAGAGCAGGAAAGCCATACCAAGGCGCTACAGCCCGAGACATCCAAGCTGGTCAATTGATTCTTAGAGCAGTTTAGCTCTGTCAGGGCGGTACAGTCTGAGACGTCCAAGCTGGTCAGTTGATTTTCCCCGCAGTAAAGCGATCTCAAGGCGGTACAGCCCGACAGGTCCAAGCTGGTCAGTTGATTTTCCCAGCAGTCAAGCTTTGTCAAGGAGGTACAGTCTGAGACGTCCAAGCTGGTCAGTTGATTGTTGGAGCAGTAAAGCGTTGTCAAGACGGTACAGCCCGACAGGTCCAAGCTGGTCAGTTGATTGCGGTAGCAACTAAGGTTTGTCACATCGCCACGGATGGTGATCGTCTGGCTGGTGAGGGTGTAGTCTTTAAAATACTCGTTCGTTTGGGCAGACTCTTTAACGCCATCGATCGTCACATCGCCATTCGCCTTAATGTTCAGGCAAATTGTTTCTCCGACAGCCTTGGAGGTGGTCATGGTGATGACGCCTTCGGCGAGGAGGGAGCTGCTCGCCAGCAGCGTGCCGAGGAGGACGAAGAGCCAGATGCGAAGGTGCTTGCTCATTGTGTAGCTAAAGATTAGAAGTTAGTGTTTCGTTGTAGCGTGTCGGGGAGGGGTGATGACTCTTCCGGGTGAATGATATTTCCTGCGAAGTTATATGTTTGTTTTAAATCGCGCAAGAGGAGGAGGGAGAGATTAGAGATTAGAAATTAGAGGTTAGAAGCTAGAGATTAGAAGTTAGAGACGACCGGTGTAGGGACGCACGGGACGTGTAGCCCGCTGTAGGGACGTACGATTGTTTCCCACGTCGCCCTGTAGGGACGCACGGTCTGTGCGTCCGTCCGCAAACCAGCCGAGACGACACTTTAACTTTCGTTCGACAACGGACGCACAGACCGTGCGTCCCTACAGGAGTCGTCTCCTCTAACTTCTAAACTCCGATTCTTCAGGAGGAATTTTCAAATAGTCCACTGGCAAATAAAAATTTGCCACGGAGGTAATGCGAAATAGTTCGGAAGAATCAAATGATACTTCGGAAGAATCAAATGAAACTTCCGAACTATTTTTTCGTCCCTCGCTGGGAAATAAAAAATAGCCACGGAAGAATTTCAGATTTCCTCCGTGGCGGTATAAGTCTCGTTGATTGAAAGCTGTCGTGTCGTGACCGCTCGGTGGCGATCACCGACTATCTTAGCGTAGACGACGATAGCCGTATGTAGCACGTGCGTCTAGCTCCTCCTCGATACGCAGTAGCTGGTTGTACTTGGCAATGCGATCGGTACGGCTTAGCGAACCAGTCTTGATCTGCCCCGCATTGGTTGCTACAGCGATGTCGGCGATGGTAGTATCCTCGGTCTCGCCTGAGCGGTGCGATACGACCGCGGTGAAGCCGTGACGATGTGCCATGTCGATGGCGTCGAGCGTCTCTGTGAGCGTGCCGATCTGGTTGACCTTGATCAGGATTGAGTTGGCAGCGTGCTCCTTGATGCCTCGGCTGAGATACGCTACATTGGTCACAAAGAGGTCGTCACCGACGAGCTGCAGGCGGTCGCCTAGCTTCTCGGTGAGCAGATGCCATCCCTCCCAGTCGTTTTCGTCCATACCGTCCTCGATGCTATCGATGGGGTACTTGCTGACGAGTGTCTCTAGGTAAGCGACCTGCTCAGCTGGAGTGCGCTGCTGACCCTTCTCACCCTCAAACTTGGCGTAGTTGTAGACGCCCTCGTGGTAGAACTCACTAGCGGCGCAGTCTAGAGCAATGGTTATGTCGCTACCGGGCTTGTAACCAGCCTGATGGATCGCCTCGATGATGCTGTTGAGCGCATCCTCTACGCCGTCAAGCTTAGGAGCGAAGCCTCCCTCGTCACCTACAGCGGTGCTGAGACCACGATCGTGGAGCACCTTCTTGAGTGCGTGGAATGTCTCGGAACCCATGCGGAGTGCCTCGCTGAAGCTCTTGGCACCGATGGGACGGATCATAAATTCCTGAAAGGCGATGGGTGCATCGCTATGTGAACCACCGTTGATGATGTTCATCATCGGCACGGGTAGTGTGAGTGCGTTGACGCCACCGATGTAGCGGTAGAGCGGTATGGCTAGTTCGTCGGCAGCAGCCTTGGCAACAGCTAGCGAGACGCCTAGGATAGCGTTGGCACCGAGCACACTCTTGGTCTCTGTGCCGTCTAGATCTATCATCTTCTGGTCTATCTCACGCTGCTCGAGCGCGCTCATGCCGAAGAGGGCTGGAGCGATCACCTCGTTGACGTTTTCGACTGCCTTGCGGACGCCCTTGCCGAGGTAACGGCTCTTGTCACCGTCGCGTAGCTCGAGTGCTTCGTGTTCCCCTGTAGAGGCTCCACTGGGTACAGCGGCACGCCCCATGGCTCCGCTATCTAGGATGACCTCTACCTCCACTGTTGGATTGCCGCGCGAGTCTAGTACCTCGCGCCCTTTGATGTCTACTATCTGCATATCTGTAGATGCTTTTGTGTGATTCTTATATAACCTTCTTAATCGAAGCAAAGGTAGTAAATCTACCCGAGGTGACAAGCGACAGCCTTCGATGATAAAACGTGTGACAACGAAACGTGTAACCCGTTGTAGGGACGCACGGATAGTGTTTAGTGGGAGGGCGTCCGTTGTGTCAAAGGTTACAGCATCGTGGTTTTAACGGGGACGGACGCCCTCCCACTAAACACTATCCGTGCGTCCCTACAAATCGCTACTCGTACGCCCTTAGTGTTTCTTTTTTCGTATCTTTGGAGCTACGAAATAACAACTTAATAAAGCAAGATAGATATGGAGATACCTTTTTCCGAGGCGTACCGTATTAAGATGGTAGAGCCGATACACAAGAGTACGCGCGAGCAGCGTGAGCAGTGGATTAAGCAAGCACACTACAACTTATTCAGTCTCAAGTCGTCACAGGTCTTTATCGATGTCCTGACGGACTCAGGTACGGGCGCTATGAGCGACCGTCAGTGGTCGGGCATGATGCTCGGCGATGAGAGCTATGCGGGTGCTTCCTCTTTCCAAAACCTCAAGGATGCTGTCGAGAAGATCTGCACCTTCCCACTCGTAATCCCGACACACCAGGGCCGCGCCGCGGAGAATGTGCTTTACTCGGCTACGCTCAAGGAGGGCGATATCGTACCGGGCAACTCACACTTTGACACGACAAAGGGGCACATCGAGTTTCGCAAGGCTGTAGCCGTCGACTGCACGATCGATGCGGCTAGCAATACAGAGCTGGAGCTACCCTTCAAGGGTGAGATGGATCTGAACAAGCTGGAGGATTGCTTTAAGAAGTACCCCAAGGAGCAGATCCCTATGTGTGTCCTGACGGTGACCAACAATACGGCTGGCGGTCAGCCTGTCTCTATGAAGAATGTACGTGAGACGAGCGAGCTGTGCCACAAGTACGGCATACCGCTACAGATCGATGGCGCTCGCTTTGCTGAGAATGCTTACTTCATCAAGACTCGTGAGGAGGGCTACGCTGACAAGTCGATCAAGGAGATAGTCCGTGAGATGCTCAGCTACGCTGACATCATGACCATGTCGAGCAAGAAGGATGCTGTGGTCAACATGGGAGGCTTCCTCGCTATGCGTGACGAGGAGCTCTACCACAAGTGCTCTATGTATGCTGTGATGAATGAGGGCTTCCTCACCTATGGTGGTATGAACGGCCGTGATATGAACGCGCTTGCTATCGGTCTGGATGAGAATACGGAGTTTGACATGCTCGACACGCGCATCCGTCAGGTGGCTTACCTCGGTAGCAAGCTAGACGAGTACGGCGTACCCTATCAGCGCCCTGCTGGTGGACACGCTATCTTCCTCGATGCGAAGAAGATCCTGACGCACGTTCCCAAAGAGGAGTTTATCGCTCAAACGCTCGGCATCGAGCTGTACCTAGAGGCTGGCATCCGTGGTGTCGAGATCGGCTCTATCCTAGCAGATCGTGATCCTAAGACGGGTGAGAACCGCTATCCTAAGCTGGAGCTACTCCGCCTCGCTATACCACGTCGCACCTACACGAACAATCACATGGACGTCATCGCAGCTGCCTGCAAGAATGTCTACGACCGTCGTGAGTCGATCACACGTGGCTACGTCATCACCCGTGAGCTTCCGGTCCTACGTCACTTCACGGTAGAGCTAGAGCCTGCTAAGTAAGCACGCGACGTAGCGATACATATAATGAGACTGTTGCAAAAGTCAACAGTCTCACAATCTTGCAAGCAAGATTGTCCAGACTTTGCAGAAAGGATGAAGCGCAAGGCGCTGAGGGTGAGGTCTGAAGGGAGCATACCTCCGTATGTGACCGAAGCCGAATCCCGAAAGCAACACAGCGATTCGCCTTTATGCAACAGTCTCATAATATTATAGAGTCCCCTAGAGGTAGGAGCCGTGCTCAGAACCTCTGGGGGACTCTTTTTCTCATTTGCGAGAGAGAGGGAAGGTGTCGCTCTTCTCTAGGGTCTATGGAGGCGACTGCTGGTTACAGAGCGACACTGAGTGCAGCATAGTTCAGCTTCGATGGGCGCTCTCAGTATCTTTGCACCATCTATTACCAAGAGCGTCCTGCGAAGGGCGACTTGTCTTGGGGGGAGGGAGGAGGTTGCGACAGGCGCCATTTTCGTATCTTTGTGGCGACCTACTAAACTATGAAAGATCAGTACCCCTCCCAATGGCTTGAGCGCGCCGTAGATCAGCTCTCCCTCCTTCCTGGCATAGGGCGTAAGACTGCTATGCGTATGGCACTGCACCTGCTTCGTCAGCCACCCTCCTATGCGCAGCATCTAGGCGAAGCGATCATAGACCTTCGCCAGAAGATCTGCTACTGCGAGCGGTGCCACTGCATCAGCGACAGCCCCCTCTGCGACATTTGCTCCGATCCGCAGCGTGATCAGAGCACCGTCTGCGTGGTCGAGCAGGTGAAGGACGTGCTGACCATCGAGCAGACGCACCGCTACAAAGGTCTGTACCACGTCTTGGGCGGGATCATCTCTCCGATAGACGGAATCACGCCAAACGACCTAGAGATCGAGTCGCTCTACGAGCGTGTCCAGGAGGAGCCGGTCCGTGAGGTGATCCTCGCTATACGCTCGACCCTAGAGGGCGACACGACCAACTACTATATATATAAGCGTCTGGAGTCTACGGGTGTGCTGGTCTCGCTCATCGCACGGGGTATCTCTATCGGTGACGAGATCGAGTATGCCGACGAGGTGACGCTCGGGAGCGCCATCGCGAATCGTACCCCCTTTGACCAAGTGAAGTAACTCCCTATGACATCCAATAGTACAGAGCTGGAGATCGAGCAGCTGCGCAAGACGATCGAGCAGCACAACCGCGCTTACTACCTAGACAATGCTCCGACCATTAGCGATGCGGACTACGATGCACTGATGCAGCGACTCCTTACGTTGGAGGCGGAGCACCCAGAATTTGCAGATCCGACCTCGCCATCCCTACGTGTGGGGCGAGATCGAAACGATGCTTTCGTTCAGGTGGCGCACGAGCAGCCGATGCTTTCGCTCTCGAATACGTACAACTACGACGAGATCGCTGAGATCTGCGAGCGTACCGACACACTCCTAGCTACGGACGATGTGCCGTGGGTAGCGGAGATGAAGTATGACGGCTCCTCCATATCGCTCATATACGAGGAGGGGGTGCTGGTGCGTGCCGTAACGCGGGGCGACGGGACGCTCGGGGATGACGTGACGGTCAATGTGCGGACGATCCAGTCGGTGCCGCTACGTCTGCGCCCAGTTGCGGGGCATCCCGACTACACGATGGGGCGCATCGAGGTGCGGGGCGAAGTGCTACTGCCCTTCAAGGAGTTCGAAAGACTCAATGGGGAGCGTGCGGCTGAGGGCGAAGCGCCTTTTGCCAATCCTCGCAATGCGGCTGCTGGTACGCTCAAGACGCTCAATAGTCGTGTCGTGGCGCAGCGTCGTTTGCTCTGCATCTGCTACTACCTCTATGCGCTGGACGATGAGACCCGTCTGCCGGACAGTTACTATGAGCGGATGAAGCTCCTCGAGGAGTTGGGCTTTGACACGGGAGTTGCACCATTTAAGAGTAGCGACCTGTCGGCACTATACAACTATATAGATGAGTGGGACGTGCAGCGGGGCGACCTGCCTTACGCCACGGACGGTATCGTCCTCAAGGTGGATAGTCTCACGCAGCAACGCGCGCTCGGCAATACGGCGAAGTCGCCACGATGGGCTTTTGCCTACAAGTATCAGCCAGAGAATGCGCGCGCGGAGCTTCTCTCGGTGGACTATCAGGTGGGGCGGTCAGGTATCGTCACGCCTGTGGCTAATGTGGAACCAGTCCTCATCTCGGGGACGGTGGTGCGTCGTGCTACGCTGCACAACGAGGAGTTCATCAAGAGCCTCGACCTGCACTACCATGACTACGTATATATAGAGAAGGGCGGCGAGATCATCCCTAAGATTACCGCCGTGGAGACCAGTCTCCGACGACCCGAGGCGGAGCCTGTACGACTGCCTGAGCGTTGTCCCGCTTGTGGGGCACCGCTCCAGCAGATCGATGGCTCGGTGGGTTACTACTGCGTCAATAGCTACGCCTGTCCGCCTCAGATCATGGGGCGCATCGAGCACTACTGCACACGACGAGCTGCCGACATCAATGTGGGCCCTGAGACGATCGACGCGCTCTTTGACAGACATCTTATCGAAAACATCGACGACCTCTACAAGCTCACGGCTAGCGATCTAGCGCAGCTGCCGAACTTCAAGGAGAAGTCTATCAACAACCTTCTCGACAGCATCGAGCAGTCGAAGAGTCGTCCCTTCGCTCGCCTGCTCTACGGCATCGGGATCCGCTATGTCGGCGAGGGCACGGCGAAAACGCTAGCACGACACTTCCAGAGCATCGAGCGACTAGCTCAGGCGACCGACTACGAGCTACAAGCACTCCCCGATGTGGGGCCGAAGATAGCGGAGCAGGTCGTTTACTTCTTCTCGCTGGAGCGTAACCAGCAGTTGATCTCAGAGCTGCAGCGCTGTGGCGTCGTCCTAGAGGAGCGCGCCGAGGAGACGACCGACACGCCTCAGTCCAACCTCTTGGAAGGCGAACGGATCGTTATCTCAGGGAGCTTCACCCAGCACAGCCGTGACGAGTACAAGCAGCTCATCGAGCAGCATGGCGGAGTCAACGTGGGGAGCATATCAGGGCGTACGACCTTCGTCCTGATGGGTAGCGATATGGGTCCCTCTAAGCGTGCCAAAGCGGAGGAGCTCGGCATCCCACTCGTCACGGAAGAGGAGTTTCTCGCTCGTCTTAATTCTTAGTCGCTAGATGCCGTTCGTGTGATATGAGCTGGAGCAACTACTATCGGAGCTGTCGGGTGCATTACGGGCCTTTGCTGCGGCTGGGGCTTCCCGTGATCATCGGGCAAGTGGGGCTGATCCTCGTGGGCTTTGCCGACAATGTGATGGTGAGCCACCACAGCCTAGATGAGCTGGCGGCAGCTTCCTTTGTCAATAACTTTCTCAACCTAGTCATCATCTTCGGGATGGGCTTCTCCTACGGGTTGACGCCACTGGTGGCGACCAATAAGGAGTGGGGACGCTCCGATCAGGTGGCGCACTACTTAGGGCATAGCTTCCTGCTCAACCTTTTGATCGCCCTCCTAATCGGCGGGGGGCTCCTCCTCCTCGAGGGAAGTCTGGAGCTGTTCAATCTACCCCATGAGCTACACTCCTTAGCACTGCCCTACTACCGTATCCAGATCATAGGCTTTATGGTGGTGATGCTTTTCAACACATTCAAGCAGTACACTGAGGGGATGGGGGACACACAGATCCCGATGTATATCACCCTAGCGGGGAATGTGCTCAACATCGGGTTCAACTACCTCCTCATCTATGGTAAAGGAGGCTTCCCCGAGTGGGGCTTGTATGGAGCTGGCATCGCAACGCTGATCAGCCGCATATCAATGCTGCTAGCGATCGTTGCTGTGACCGCTCTGCTGCCACGCTATCGTAAGATCTTAGAGCAGGTGAAGCGCTTGTGCTGGTCGTGGCGTGAGGGGATGGCACCGCTGCTACGACTCGGTACGCCCGTAGCACTGCAGATGGGTATGGAGGCTGCTTCCTTTTCTATAGCGGTCATCTTGGTCGCTCGGATCGGTACGTCAGCCTTGGCAGCGCATCAGATCATTGCGACGGTTAGTACGCTGGGCTTCATGGTCTACTACGGCATCGGCGCAGCCACAGCGATACGTAGTAGCACGCTCCTAGCACAAGGAGAGCGACAAGAGACCCGCCATGTGGCCAGTGCGGGCGTCTACCTCTGTCTCTTTGTGGCGGCGGTCATGATGCCGCTCTTGGTTCTATGTCGTGAACCCATCGTGCGCCTCTTCAATGCCGATCTCTCGGTCGCTGAGGCGACTTACCTAGCACTCATCCCGCTCTGCCTCTACCAGATAGGCGATGCACTACAGATCATCTATGCCAATGCGCTCAGAGGCATCAGTCGTGTGGCGATACTGGCTCCCGCTGCTGCACTCTGTCACCTGATTGTAGCACCAGCGATGGCGTGGCTCTTCGGCTTTGGCATCGGGTTGCATGGCGCTCCCCTGCAATTGATGGGTATCTGGTTTGCCTTTCCCGTCAGTCTAACGCTCTTGGGTCTCATCCTCAGGTACTCATTCCGCAGGGCGACTAAGTAGCAAGCGACTTATAGTTATGAGAGAGGGGCAGACTCTGATGGAGTCTACCCCTCTTTTTATGTTGATGTACTCCAAGAGAGCGATAGCTCTCCCGAAGGCATCGATGTAAGTAGCTAGTGCTTACTTCTTCTTGTTGATATCTAGAGCTGAGCTGGGCTTAAACTTGATAGACTTGCTAGCCTTGATCTGGATAGTCTTGCCTGTCTGTGGGTTGATGCCCTTGCGAGCAGCACGCTCAGAAACGTAGAATGAGCCAAAGCCTACAAGTGTAAGGCGCTCACCCTTCTTCATCTCCTCATGAATGGTCTCTACCATAGCCTCATAGAGAGTCTTGGCATCCTTCTGAGTCATCCCAGCCTTTTCGGCGATAGCTTTGATAAATTCTGTTTTGTTCATAAGTAAACTTGTTTATGATTAGTGATTATATTGTTTTGTCTGTATGTCCTTGTGGATAGCTTTGACTGTATACAGAGCAGCTCTCTGAGGTCGTTCGACACTATTCACGCCTCAAAGATAGTGCTTTTTTCTTTCTCTGCAAATATTTTGGGCAAAAATCGCTCAATAATCTCTCTCTGAGTGCCATTTAGGGGCAAAAAAGCCTCCTTCCAGCTCTTAAAAGCACCTTCGTGCGCTACTTCCTCCAGTTAAGAGATAGACTGAAAGCAAAGCTGACATATCCCCCTCCGACACTTTTTGGTTTCCTCCGAAGAATTTGAAAATCTCCACGGAGGAAATGGCGAAATTCTTCGGACTTATGATTTGATTCTTCCGAAGTTTCATTTGATTCCTCCGAAGTATCATTTCATTCCTCCGAAGTTTTTCTTTTTTCCTCGGAGGGATTTTATCGGCTCTTTTTACTACCTTTGTAGCTACTGTAGCTATGACCGACATTTGGCTCTTTTCAGAAACTCCTGGGAGAGCTACTATTCACCCTATACCACACGCCACAAGCACTATGACCACAAGACCTATCCGGCGAGCCCTCATATCAGTCTACCACAAGGAGGGCATCGATCGCATCGCACGTATACTACATGCTGCCGAGGTAGAGATAGTCTCCACAGGAGGCACTCAGGAGTATATCGAGTCACTCGGTATACCCTGCACACCGGTAGAGGCTCTGACCGCTCTGCCCTCTATCCTAGGAGGACGCGTCAAGACACTCCACCCGATGATCTTCGGAGGCATCCTCGCACGGCGAGACAATGCCCATGACCAGGAGCAGGTGGCGCAGTACGCTCTTCCCCTGATAGACCTTGTCATTGTGGATCTATACCCCTTCGCTGAGACGGTCGCTAGTGGTGCCAGTGAAGAGGAGATCATTGAGAAGATCGACATAGGTGGTATCTCCCTCATACGTGCTGCGGCAAAGAACTATCACGACGTGCTCATCTGCTCGCATCGCGATCAGTACGATGCGCTCATAGAGCTGCTGGAGCGTGACGGCTGTACTACTACGCTACCTGAGCGAAGGAGCTATGCGCTACGTGCTTTTGAAGTGACAGCAACCTACGACAGCGACATTTTCAACTACTTTGACGAGGGCGCTCATACGGCATTGCATATTTCAGGACGCACCCCACGAGTCTTACGCTATGGCGAGAACCCCCACCAGATGGGCTTCTACTATGGTGATTTGGATCACTACTTTGACAAGCTACAGGGCAAGGAGCTATCCTACAACAACCTGCAGGATCTAGACGCTGCCGTGCATCTCATACAGGAGTTCGAAGCTCCCACCTTTGCGGTGCTCAAGCATACCAATCCGTGCGGTATAGCTTCGCGAGAGACGATCTCGGAGGCTTGGCAGGCAGCTTATGAGGCGGACACGGAGTCAGCCTTTGGCGGGATCCTAGTGGCAAATAGAGCGATCGACAAAGAGACGGCGGAGCAGATCTCGCATATCTTCTTTGAGGTACTCATCGCACCAGACTTTGACACCGAAGCTTTGCAGATATTGGGTCAGAAGTCGAAGCGTATCCTCCTCCTACAGAAAGCTCCCCTACCTGACCTAGACAGCATCCGTACGGCTGCGGGTGGTTACCTGGTACAGACTCCTGACATTCTCTCCGAGCCTGTTGTCTACACATCTGTCACGGAGGCTACACCCACCGAAGATGAGATGGCCGACATACGTATGGCCGAGAGCATCGTCAAGTACTGCAAGAGCAATGCGCTGGCTATCGTCCGTGACAGCCAGCTGCTGGCGACGGGCATCGGTCAGACGTCTCGTGTCTCAGCGCTTAGGCAAGCGATCCAGAAGGCGCACACCTTTGGCTTCGACCTCAAGGGGGCTGTCCTGGCGAGCGACGCTTTCTTCCCCTTCCGTGACTGTGTGGACCTAGCAGCCGCAGCAGGTATCACAGCGATCGTACAGCCCGGTGGGTCGATACGAGACCAGGAGAGCATTGACGCGTGCAACGAGCAGGGCATCGCCATGGTGACGACAGGGGTTCGCCACTTTAGACATTAATCATTAGTCACAACCAAACGATATATGGGACTATTCAAACTAAGACAAGAACTAGCTGTAGACCTCGGCACAGCTAATACGATCATAATGAAGGATGGGAAGATCGTCTTCGACGAGCCTAGCGTCATCGCCTTCGATCGGCGCAATGATGAGGTAATCGCCGTGGGTACGAAGGCGCGAGAGATCTATGAGAAGGGGCACGAGTACATTCGCTCCGTGCGTCCGCTCAGAGATGGCGTCATAGCGGATTTTGACGCAGCCGAGAAGATGATCCGAGGTATGATCAAGCAGATCAATAAGAAGTCGCACTCGCTCTTCTCGCCCTCGCTACGTATGGTCGTTAGCGTGCCTTCGGGCAGTACGGAAGTAGAGATACGCGCCGTCAAGGACTCAAGCGAGCACGCTGGCGGTCGTGACGTCTACATGCTCTACGAGTCGATGGCTGCCGCTATTGGTATCGGCATAGATGTCCTCGCTCCTGAGGGCAACATGGTGGTCGACATAGGTGGTGGTACGACCGAGATAGCTGTCATCTCGCTCGGTGGTATCTCCTCTAAGCAGTCGATACGTGTAGCCGGCGACGAGTTCACCCACGACATCATGGAGTACATGCGCCAGAAGCACAATGTACGTGTCGGTGAGCGTACCGCAGAGCAGATCAAGATCGAAGTGGGTAGCGCTCTCGCTGAGCTGGACAACGCTCCCGAGGACTTCCTCGTCACCAGTGCCGACCTGATGGACTCTCTGCCACGACAGATCAGCGTATCCTATCAAGAGATCGCTCAGTGTCTCGACAAGTCTATTGTTAAGATCGAGAGCGCCATCCTCAAGACGCTCGAGAGTACACCGCCTGAGCTCTACTCCGATGTGACGCAAAACGGTATCTCCCTAACAGGCGGTGGCGCACTGCTGCGCGGTCTGGCGGAGAGACTGACACGTCGCTTCGCGATACAGTTCAACGTTCCCGAGGATCCACTACGCGCCGTGGCTATGGGTACTGACAAAGCGCTCAAGAATGTAGATAGTTACAACTTTCTCATTCACTAGAGGGTAGTCACGTGGCGCTATAGTAGTAACAAGAGATAGCAATGCGTCGTCTCCTCGAACTCCTTCGTGCGAACCTGCACTGGGTGCTCCTAGTGGTGTGCGAGGCGATTGCCTTGCTCCTACTCTTTCATGGCAGTCTCTACCACTCATTCGTGGGAGCGGCTGCCAGTTCATCTGTCGTAGGGAGGATTCACACTGAGGGCGCCCGCTGGCGCTCCTACCTCTCGCTACAAGAGCAAAACCAGCAGCTCACGGCACAGCTGGCGTCACTCGAAGGGCGCTACCTCTCTCTGCAGCGGCAGTTCGAGTACCTTCTAGCGGACACCGTCGCGCCACAGGTGCTGACGCCTTTAGACACCATTGTACGGGAGGAGCCCAGCTTTACCTTTGTGACGGCACGAGTCGTTAGCTTGACCTATTTCAAGGCAAACAATATGATGACCATAGACCGTGGCGCTCGTGACGGCATCAAGCCCAATATGGGGGTCGTCTCCCAGAGCGGTGTCGTAGGCATCGTTGCTCAGGTGGGGCCTCGCTACGCTACGGTCGTACCGCTCATCAACGAAAGCCTGACCCTCAGCTGTATGACGCTACGCGAGGGGCATGTGGGAGATCTCTCTTGGCGACAAAAGCTCTCTCCCACAGAGAGCGTCGTACGGGGCTTACCGAAGCATGCACATCTATCCGTCGGAGATACGCTCGTGACGAGTGGTTACTCCGCCATCTTTCCGCCAGGTATGATGATCGGCAGACTAGAGGGCGAAGGCTCCGCGGGCACGCCCCTGACCTATCGTAAGGAGCTACCAGTACTCCTAGCGACCGACTTCGGGCAGCTACACTACGTCTACGTGATAACGGGTGGCAATGTCATAAATCTAGAGGAAGAGAGCGCAGAAGATCTATGAGACTACAAATGATATGGACCACCCTAGGCATCGTACTGCTAGTACTGCTACAGGTAGAGGTCTTTAACTACATACAGCTCTTTCGCTATGCGACTCCTTCGGTCTATCTCTTTGCGCTGCTACTCTTTAGCGTAGATACTCCGAAAGAGTGGCTCACACTCGTTGGGGCACTCGTCGGACTCTCCGTCGACCTGCTCAGTGGCACTCCGGGTCTACACATGGCAGCCTTGACACTCGTCGGCTTCCTGCGCAACTACCTCCTGGCTCCTGTCGTAGATATCGAGAGCAACCTACACCGCGCTCCCTCTATGCGCATACATGGCTGGGGCATCTGGCTCGTCATCCTAGAGATGGTAGCGATCCACCAGTTTGTCCTCTTCACGCTAGACTCTCTAGGAGGCTTCGACTGGGAGTACTACGCCCTGAGACTGGGAAGTAGTATGCTCCTGACCTATCTCATCGTGATGATCCTGCAGATGCTCTTTCTGGAGCACCTACCACGGCATCAGAACTAGTGAATAATATGGAGCGTCCACGCCATCGACTACGCATCGCCGTCCTCCCGATGATCGCTATAGGCATCGTGGTGCTGTATGTCATACGGCTCGGCTACCTGCAGCTCGTAAGCTCAGAGTACAAAGAGCGCGCCATGCACAATGCCCTTTACGAGGAAGTTATCTTCCCCGACCGTGGCGTCATCTATGACCGCAAAGGGACGCTCCTCGTCTACAACGAGCCAGCCTACGACCTCCTCGTCACCACCAAAGAGCTCGCCGACACCCTTGATACGCCCCTACTAACCAGCCTCCTGCACACCTCGGAGCAGGATCTCAAGGAGCGCATGAAAGCTCTGCGGGACCGCTCCATCAATCCAGGCTACTCACCCTTTACCCCGCAACTCTTCTGGTCACAGCTCACCAGCGAGGAGGCGGGATTCATACAGGAACAGCTCTTTCGGCTACCAGGCTTCACACTCCGTCCACGAGCTGTGCGTCGCTCCGACCAGTCCAATGCCGCCCTGCTACTCGGCTATCTAGGCGAGTCCAGCCCCGAGGAGCTCAAAGCCGATAGCACCCTCGCTCTTGGTCAGTATGTCGGCAAGAGCGGCGTGGAGCGCACCTACGACCGCATTTTACGAGGACGCAACGGTGTCAACCTCTTGCTCCGAGACGCCCGTGGTAGGATTCAAGGAAGCTACAACGACGGCGCCGACGACATCGAGGCAATTCCAGGCGAAGATCTAACCCTCAGCATCGATATAGGTTTGCAGAGCCTCGGCGAAAAGCTCCTGCAGGGCAAGCGTGGCGCCATCGTCATGATCGAACCCAAGAGTGGCGAGGTGCTCTGTCTCGTCTCCTCGCCCACTTACGACGTACGTATGTTGCAAGGCAAGAATTTAGGCAAGGCGCATCAGCAGCTCGTGCTACAGGAGGGCAAGCCCCTCTTCAACCGAGCCATCATGGGTACCTATCCCCCAGGCTCCACATTCAAGCCCGCCATGGGCGCTTTGATGCTTCAGGAGCATCTCGTCACCACCTCCACACTCCTCTCCTGTGCTCGGGGCTATCCTCGTATGCGAGGACGGCCCGCCTGTCACGGACACGCTTCGCCGCTCAACCTGCGCAGCGCGCTGACCACCTCTTGCAATGCTTACTTCTGCTGGGGCTTGCACTTCCTACTAGATGACCGCACACGCTACCCCAGCGTGCAGGACGCGCTCAATAAGTGGCGCGACTATATGGTAGACTTTGGCTTCGGATACAAGCTCGGCATCGACCTCGCTGGTGAAAATCGTGGCTTCATACCCAATAGCTCAGTCTACGACCGTGTATATAGTCGCTGGAACTCCTCCACCATCATCTCCCTCTCCATCGGTCAGGGCGAGGTGCTGCTCACACCGCTGCAGATGGCAAACCTCGCTGCCACCATCGCCAATAGAGGTTACTACTACACGCCCCACGTTGTCCACAAAATTGAGCACGCCCCGCTAGACTCCCTCTACAGGACGCCCCACCATACGATCGTGTCGCCAGACTACTGGGAGGAGATCGCACAAGGAATGCATGGCGCTGTCCTAGCGGGCACCTGCCGTCGGGCGAACTTTGCTCCAGGAGAAATCAACGTATGCGGTAAGACCGGCACCGCCGAAAACCGCTTTGGCAAAGACCACTCCGCCTTCATCGGCTTCGCACCCCTCGAAGACCCCAAAGTTGCAGTCAGCGTCTATGTCGAGAACGGAGGCTTCGGAGCCACCTACGGCGTACCCATCGGGCGCGTCATGATGGAGTACTACCTGCGCGATGGCGAGCTATCGGGAACTTCCCAAGCCATTGCGGAGCAGATCAGCCGACAAAAGATCCTCTACACACACGACACATAAGAATCAACAAGTAGCATGCCATACCTTAGTAAGCAACGACGTAGCAACCTACTGATGCGCCTCGACTGGCCGCTCATCATCCTCTATCTCCTGATGGTGGCTGGTGGATGGCTCGCAATATGTGGAGCTACGTACGACTTCACACCAGGTCATCTGCTAGAGATGGGCGGACGACCGATGCAGCAGCTGATATGGATCTCCCTAGCACTGGTACTAGGCGGGGTGGTGCTCCTCATCGACGAAGATCTCTTTGAGTCTGGGGCACCCTACTTATATATAGCTTTTATACTCCTGCTCATCGTGACAGCGATTGTGGCACCTGATATCAAAGGCTCCCGCTCGTGGCTCGTCATAGGACCCGTAAGGGTACAACCCGCTGAGTTTGCCAAGCTCGGCACCGCACTCATGCTCGCCTACTGGCTCAACCGCCCTGAGTTCAAGCTCACCACTCTGCGGGGCTATCTAGAGGTCTTTGCGATCATCCTCTTGCCCATGGCGATCATCATCCTACAGAGCGAGACAGGGTCGGCGCTCGTCTTCTGCGCCTTCTTCTTAGCGCTCTATCGTGAGGGACTCTCAGGCGCTTTCCTCCTACTCGCCTCACTGGCGGTGATGCTCTTTGTGGTGGCACTCATGCTCGCTGACGTTAGCTGGGGCGCTACTGATGCCAGTCGTCTGCTCATCTGTAGCATCATCTCAGTAGCTACAATTCTCTACCTCAGCAGCATCGTACGCTGGAAGCAGCGCGAGCGGCGCATCTTGTGGATCGTCAGCGCCGCATATTTCGTCGGCATGTATGTCTCTCTGCGCTGGTTGCCAATCGACTATAGCTACGTCGCATTGGCACTGATGAGCTGCATCATCCTCTTCTGCTTCGTTCGCGCTTTGCTGCACTACTCGCGTGCCTACCTCTTGGTCGGCTTAGCCAGCTTAGGATTGCTCGCCTTCTCGCTCTCGGTAGAGTACGTTTACAACGACATCCTCGCACCGCACCAGCAGATGCGTATAGCAGTTTCTCTAGGCATCGAGCAGGATGCACGCGGCGCTGGGTACAATGTGGACCAAGCGAAGATAGCTATCGGCTCAGGCGGACTCACGGGCAAAGGATTTCTCCAAGGCACCCAGACGAAGCTCAAGTATGTCCCCGAGCAAGACACCGACTTCATCTTCTGCACCATCGGTGAGGAGCAAGGCTTTGCGGGATCCGTCGGTCTGCTTCTACTCTTCCTCGCTATGATCCTACGCATCATGTGGCGAGCGGAGCAGCACCCCTCCACCTTCGGGCGGGTCTATGGGTACTGCCTAGCGTGCGTCCTACTCTTTCACCTCATGGTCAATGTGGGTATGGTGCTGGGGCTGGTACCCGTCATCGGCATCCCGCTCCCCTTCTTCAGCTATGGCGGCTCCTCGCTCTGGGGCTTCTCGCTCATGCTCGCACTCTTCCTCAAGATCGACGCCTCGGGCAAGCGCTAGCCACGCATCACCACTAGGAGAGCAAAACAAAAATCATCGCTCCAGCCGAAAGTTCCAAACACCGAACGACCAAACATATCAATAGCCACTTGGGAAATCTCAAATCCCTACGTGGCTATTTTTTTATCCTTACGGAAGAACGAGAAAATTCTTCGGACATATCATTTGAGGCGTAAAGGTCAAAATGGTTGGTGAAGTACCCCTATAGCTTATCTGGCACTTAA
>OIQM01000055.1_pt1 | contig 40527 bp, 19 predicted proteins | sample 1586021 | NCBI WGS metagenome assembly OIQM01 (sample SAMN02675049, study PRJEB24791) | human gut metagenome, SKBSTL061 | isolation source: stool | host: Homo sapiens | place: USA
GCAACGTCACCTCCAAATATTTTCCCGCCAGTTTTACACTCAAATTCTGTTGTTTGCCATTAAAATTCCCCGCCACTACCAAATACTGATTCTCAGGAGTCAGGAATATAATGACTGGTTGGTTATCCTCCCCCTTTGCCTTGTATTGTAAGATTTTTGATCCTGGAGCCACCATTTTGCTATAATGCTTTACTGCATAATACTCCGGGGTATAAACAAACGTACGCTTTTCCGAATCCACACGAATCAACGCATTCTGTTTCCATCCCCACGGACTTTCACCTTTATCGGTCAAAATACAATTCCAAAAATTATATTCACAACATCCATTCCCTAAATAATGATTTATCAACTCAAATGTATGTTCTGCTGCCTTCCAATCAAAACTACCCCAACCGCATTCGCTTTCCGAACAGATATATTCCCATTCGGGATGCTGTTTTCTTATGGAAGGAAGTATTTCACGTCCTTCCCATTGAAATCCCATACCACGAATACAATTACATAAAGCCGTATCAGCAAGAATTGTTTCTACATGATCTTGGCGATTCGTATTAAAAGTACCTAAATAAAGCTTCACCTCAGGATGCATTTGCCTCAAAGTAGGAGCTAAATATTCTTTATTGAAACGAATCGTACCGGTGGCAGTCCAGGCACAACCAGGATAAGGAGTGTAACTGTACGCTTCATTCTGATACATTACCATATCAATGGGAATTCCTTGTTCTTTATAGGCATCTATAAACCGACAAAAATAATCTGCATAAGTCTGCAAATAACGTGGATCTTGAATCATAAAGTCAGTTGTCGCAAGTTGGCGAGGAAAAACTCCATCACGGGCACCGGTCAACTTCATTTCATTCTCATCAACCTGACCGCCTGTAGCACCATATAATAAATAATTCTGTTTCTCTGACAAACTATTAAACGGACTACTTAAAACCGGATAATCTCCATTTATTTTCATCCAGCTTGGAGGACACCAAGGTGATATCCAAAATGTAAGATTCGGATTATATTTTTGTGCAGCACGTATGAAAGGAATAATAGTCTGTTTATCACGATTAATATTAAAATATCTCAATTCAAAGTCACCCTCCACTTCGTCACAACTATACCAAGAACGAGCGTAATCATTGGCTCCCATCGAAATTCGTCCACGCGTAATCCGTAAATCACCTTGCGGAGAAAATATATTATACAATATTTCATCTTGTTCAGTACGAGTTAATAACCCAAGAGCATCCCAACAAAGTTCATTGAAAGTAGTTCCCCAATTCTTGAAAGCAACACCGTTCTCTGTTCCATCTACCTGTAAAACAGGATTTTGTTCTGATTTTGACTGCAACTTCACTTTTGATTTTTGCCATACATTGCCTTCGGTACTACTAATCCAAGTCACAGACTGTGCATTTACAATCGTCGCAACAGTCAGTAACAGACCGATACAAAATAAGAATTTATTTTTTTTCATACTATTAATGTTCTAATTATTTAAATACAAAAATTATTCAACAATCCGACAACAAGATGTAGATATACATACAAGTTATCGGATAAAAATGAGATTATCAATTTTTTAATTAACAGATGGATAACCTGGATTCTGCTTCAAGTTTGGATTCGTATTCAATGTAGTACGTGAAAGAGGTATCCACATCGTATGATTATCTGGATCCGGTTCTTTATCCCACCAAGTTCCCGAATTAAAAATCCCGAACCTGCATAAAGTCTGTCTACGTAAACCTTCTCCTAAAAATTCCCGTCCCCATTCATCCAATAATTCCTGTTCTGTCAATGCACTCCCATTCTCAGGATACAAACTAGAAGAACCTGCTGGATAATAACGCTTCCGTACATAATTCAGTAATTTTTCCGCTTCTGCCTTTCTACCCTGATAAAAACGAATTTCTGCCAAATAATAATAAATTTCCGCTAAACGGATCAAAGCATAATCCGATTCTATTTTACCTGCATCATCCGAACGATAAATAGGATATTTTATCAAACACCAACCTGAATTCTGATCTCCGTAAGCCATAGCCGATTTTGGAGTTTGGGTTCCACTAGAAGGATTGGGAGAGAAACTAGCAGGATCTGTATCGCGGAAAATACCTACTTGATCACGAATGTAAAGTTTGTAAGCTCCATTGTCCGAAGTAACATATTCCGTTCCATTTGCCGTTTCATAAGGTAGGTCGCCATACAAAAACATTCCTTCGCGTTTGCTATTTCCTAAATTTTTATACTTTTTCAGACGCACATCATCAGGATATTTCATAAACTTACGGACCGGTTTTCCATTTTCAAAGGAATATTCATTTCCATTTAAATCTAATCCTGGCTGTAATGCATATTTGGGGTTACAATTCCCCCAATCTGTAAAACCGAAATATTTCGAAGAGAGGAACGGAGCAACCTGCCAAAACATTTCATAATCATAAAGCCAATGCATACCACCAAACGAGGATGGATAACCAAACAATAATTCATTAGACTTATCGTTATCCCAATCAAACGGCGCATCCCACCTATTATCTATATCATAGAAACCGTATTCACCATCTATAATTTTTTCACAGTATTTTTCAGCTTCGACCGTCTTGTCCTCATCAATCCACCAACTGGCGTTCATATACAACCTTACCAATAAGGCAGCACAAGCTCCCTGGGTCCATTGACCCTGCTTTAAGCCATTTCCATTATTACTTTCTTTTTTTTGTAACGCAGGCAATGATTCCAACAGCTCTTGTTCAATAAAAGCAAAAGTTTCTTTTGGCTCTGATTGTGCCGGCAACTCTGTAGTTGGATAATCCGTAACAATTGGTATATTATGTACTAAATCGAATATAGACATATACATCCACGCACGTAAAACACGTGTTTGAGAAATAAAATCATCAAACTCTTGCTGTGAAAAGCCAAACTTTGCAGGATTCAGCTTACTTATATCAGAAATACTGGCATTACACTGAATGATCCCTCTGTAAGTATCTTCCCAAATTGCATTAACATACCAATCATCAACAGTCCAAGTATGATAATGATAACGGAAATATTCACCGCCATTATACCAATGTTCCTCTCTTTGCACAGTCATATAATGGTCGGCAGAAAGTTCGCCAAACCAATACATCGCCCTACAACACAACCAATATCCGTGTCCGAAAGGACGTACAAACGCCTGAAGAACATTCTCCTTGGTTTGATAGAATCCATCCTGAGGTACAATATCATAAGTAGTTTCCGACAAATCCGTACATCCCACTGATGCCAACATTCCTAATCCCAGAAATATATTTTTTAATTTAAACGTTTTCATAAAGTAATAAATTTAGAAGTTAAGTTGAATACCAAACAAGAATTGACGTGAAGACGGATAATATCCATTCTTACTGTAAGGTAGACCGGGTTCCATACCATTTACACAATATGCATCCTTATCTAGTCCTCTGTGATATCCGCTAATAGTGAACAAATTACGTCCTGTAATATAGAAACGTGCCTTTTCAACCCACTTATTATTTATATTCCAAGTATACCCCAATGTAGCGACATCCAACTTCATAAAATCACCATTATGTACAAAATAACTGCTATGCACATTTTTTCCTGTAGTAATTTTCCTATTTTCCTTGTAAGCGGACTCCAGCACATTCGTATTCGGAGCTGCATCCTGCAAGCCATAATACAAATCATGGACATCATAGATCTGATAACCCAAATTACCTCGGAAATACAAATTCAAATCTAAATTTTTATAACGGAAAGTATGAGTCACAGACATTGTAAACTTAGGCAATCCATTACCTACCACCCGTTTATCCTCATCCGTACCTTTATCTATAGGAATCACTTCACCATCTTTAGAGTAAATCAACCAACCTCCGTTATCATCCAAACCCGCATACTGGAATGTGTAAAAATTACCAATGCGTTCTCCTTCTTCAATACGTTGCAATACCCCTGGATTTCCTGGGTACAAGGGAAAATTACTCATCCAATAATACTTAGGACCTTCATAAAACTGATTTGAGAATGAAACAAACTTATTATTTGAAGTAGAGCCCACAAAACTAATTGTATAATTAAAATTTTTGCTCTTTACCGCATTCCAATCTAATTCGATTTCAACACCTGTATTTTTCATTGTACCTACATTAACAAATGATTGCGAAGCACCATTAGGTGGCAATGCAACATCATAAACTCCCAATAGATCCTGTTGTTTCCGACTATAATAATTTACACTACCATTCAAACGATAATTAAACAGACTGAAGTCTATTCCTACATTCCAATTTTTACCTTTTTCCCATTTCAAATTAGGATTAGCATTGGAACTGAATCCCCAACCCTTAATATATGTTCCATTATAATAAATCAAATCATACGCCTGCATCAGGGCCAATGACTTATAACTATCAAATTCCTGATTACCTGTCACTCCGAAATCACCTCTCAATTTCAAATCACTAATCCATTGGATATTTTTTATAAAATCCTCCTCACTGATTCTCCAACCAGCAGAAACGGCTGGAAACGATCCCCATTTGTTACTAACACCAAATTTGGAAGAGCCTTCATGACGAAGAGAAAATGTAGCAAAATATTTATCTCTAAAATTATAACTCAGACGACCAAAGAAAGCAATTAATTTGGAATCATTCCTGTAAGACCCCATACCTAGGCGTCCCTCCACTTCACTATTGTAAGTTCCAGCACCCAAGTTGTCAGGTCCTAACAAATCTGAAGCAAAGTTCTTATTCTCAGCATTCAATCCGTCATTTACAAAGTATTGATAAGAATATCCTCCCATAAACTTTACATGATGGTTACCAGTGTCATAACCGTAATTTACCAACCATTCCAAAGATTCTTGTTTATTCTTGTCATATTTACGGCTAGCTTCTCCCTGAAATCCACTTTTGTCTTCTATGGTAGAAATCGAAGGACGAAACCAACTGTAATCGGTTTCTATAATCTGCTGAGCCAATGTAATTTGTGTACTTAAATAATGATTCTTATCTCTACACAACAGCGGAAACAAATTCAACTTAAACGTACCATCCCAACTTAAGATAGTACGCTCACCACCACTTTTCTCCAACTTCAAGATTTCAACCGGATTATTGGTGGAATAAGTAGTTATCTGAGTATATTTACCCGGTTGCTCCGGGTCCATCACTGGAATAGTGGGATTTATCAACAATGCAGAACGAAAAGTATCATAATCTGCATCCTGATACTTCACTGTGCGCGGAGCCACATTCAGAATGACATTGTACAAGTCACTTTTTCCTGTATGATTTAATGACAAACGGGCCCCTACCTGCTGCCTTTCCGAACGCAAGTCTATACCATCTGTATTTTTATAATCCACTGTTGCTTTATAATTAGTCTTAGTATTACCACCCATAACCTGCAAAGTATGACTATGAGATACAGCCACTTTAGTCAGTTCATCAAACCAATCAGTATCAGCGCCATAATCATCTCCCCGTTTCTGTTCTCTAAAATCTGTAGCCGACAATACATTCAACTCTCTGACAGGTGTAGTTATATTCACAAATCCCGAATACGAAGTATGAATTTTTCCATCCATAGTACCTTTTTTGGTAGTAACTACAATCACCCCATTCGATCCACGGGTTCCATAAATGGCCGAAGCTGCCCCATCTTTCAAGACATCAATAGATTCAATATCATTTTCATTCAAATTATCAAGACTACCGCCTGGTATACCGTCAATTACAATCAGCGGACCCAATCCGGCTGAACGCGAGGATACTCCACGTACCTGAATACTGGGTGAAGAATTAGGATCAGAAGGAGTAGAATTCTCTACTGCAAGACCTGAAACCTTTCCCTGAATCTGCATGGCAGGATTACCACTCCCAATCTGCAACATATCCTTACCTGATATGTGGGAAACTGCACTAGTCAGTTCCTTCTTTGAAATGGAACCATAACCTATTACTACCACTTCATCCAACAGCTCCACATCTTCTTTCATCATAATACGAAGTAACTTTGTATCCTTCAATCTTATCTCCTGTGAAGCATAGCCTATATAGCTTACTACTATTACATCTCCTTGCTCAGCGGACAGCGAGAATCTTCCGTTTATATCTGTCACCGTGCCTTGCATATCTCCTTTCAGCATCACAGTAACACCAATCAGCGGTTCGCCCAAAACATCGGTCACTACTCCCGTTACCCCCTGTTGCTGCGCTGCCAATGCAACATCACGAGTAAGGATGATATGATTTCCCTCCATTTTATAACCGATGGAAGAGCCGGTCAGCAATATAGGCAGCACCTCGGACACAGGTTTACCATTCACCTGTATGGTTTTACGCATCTTCACGTTCACATCTTCCTTATATATAAAAAGATAGTCCGTTTGAGACTCTATCTCATTCAATATAGATTCCAACGGGGCATCGCTTCTATTGATAGTTACCCTCGCATTCTGTGAGTGACTATTTTCGGCCATCAGGCTGAACAGGCAGAAGAACAATAAGAATATTGATATTCGCATAATTCTAAATAATTGTTTTAAATCCGGATTTTCAAGATAATAAAGATCCGGCAAAGGAATGTTTTTCATATCTTTGCAAATGGTTATTAATACGATTTATTAAAAATAATTGTGTTAGTCGGGTCGGTGGGTGGTGCAAACACCCATCGGCTCTTTAGTTGTTTTTCATAAGGATTGCTTCATAGGCTGATTTTCCATTTTAGAAGGTTAATACATTTCTTACTTTATATGAATGACGTCATTATCCCGATTTCTTTGATAAATAAAGGCTACATCGTTTTGCAGGACACGCAGCGCATAGTCCAATCCATCAGAAATCCTAAATTTCCCAGTTAATGCAACCTTTGCTATTTCCTTTTTATCCATCTGTATTTTCAAATCATAATATTTCTCCAAGTCTTTTATAATATCAGCAAAAGGTTTATTTCTGAAACAATATAACCCCTCTTTCCAACGATATACATTATAATCATCAATTTTACTCACCACCAATCGGCCGTCTATCAAAGTCGTTTTCTGATTGGGTACCAAGACGACGGAATTTTTGTCATCGTGAGGTAATTTTACCTTTACTTTGCCCTCCATCAAAGACGTTTCGAATATTTTTCGTGCTGAATAAGCTTCCACATTAAATTTTGTTCCCAATACTTCTACATCCAATGTACTTGTATGTACCACAAACGGACTCTTTTCATTATGAGCCACCTCAAAGTAAGCCTCTCCATCTAATATCACCTCCCGTTTGTCTGTCATAAAAGAAACAGGATATTGCATTGTAGTTCCGGCATTCAGCCAAACGTTTGACCCATCGGGCAAATCGAGGTTAACACGCTGGCCGGCCGGTACGGTAATGGTCTGCATCGCTAAATACATACCTCCATTATCTTTACCTATTGAAAATAATACAACCGTCACACTCACCGTTATCACTATTACAGAAGCTATTTTCAGGAATTCCCTGATAAAATAGTTCCTCCTGTTCCTCATTCTCTGTATATCAGTCCGTCGGGAATGACCTGCAAGAATCATGGCATTAAACAGTTTGCGTTCCCTACGCAACAGCCCGGCATTCTCCTCAGAAGCATCAGCCCATTCTTTAACCACTTTCATATCTTCCAAAGAAGCATGACCTTCAAAAAAACGGTATAACAAATCCTTATCCATAAACACTTTTGTTTTACGTATTTATAGTAATAGCGGATGGGAAAGAACATTCCCTAGTGAAAAACTGTTTTTTTTAATGCAAATAGAAAAAAAGTAAGGATACCGGCAGATAATCCTTCAATGCAAGACGTAACGTCCTGGTAGCTTTCGATATATGAAATTCCACTCCCTTAGTTGTAATATCCAATAGTTCTGCTATTTCTTTATGGGATTTATTTTCATTACGACTCATCACAAAGATTTTCCGAGTCTGTTCGGGCAAAGCATCCAGTGTCCTATCAACAATCTCCTGTATTTCCTTTGTAAAAACCTCATAGGGCTCGAAATCTTCCAAAGTCATGATTCTGCCCGACAATTCCCATGCATAGATTCGGGCTATTTCGTCAGAAGCATCCTGATAGACTTGTTGATGGCGCAAATAGTCAATACACTTATGCTTTATCGTGGTCAAGACATAAGCCGGAATATTAGTATCAGCAGACAAACGATCTTTGTTCTCCCAATAGTACATCATTGATTCCACAACAAAATCTTCGGCAACAGCTTCATCATGCACATAGGTACAGGCAAAGTGGACAAAACGTTGCTGGTAGTCTATAAAGAATTTATTAAATGCATTCAAATCAATGCTCATTGCCTATCAAACCGTATTAAATAAAAGGAGAATAATGGTACAAATATACACTTTTACTTTTAAAAGCAAATGAAAGCTACCTCAAATTTTATGCCTCCAACAACGATAGCAATCCACCAAACAAAGAAAATATTCCTCCAAAGTTTCCCCGCCTTAAATAAAAGCAGTAACTTTACCAAATAATATACTAACATTAGGAAATAATGAACAACCCAGAACTACAGCGTGCCTGGCAAATAATAGAGAATACTGGCACCCATCTCTTCCTCACCGGAAAAGCAGGAACCGGAAAAACAACCTTCCTACGCAATCTGAAGAAAGAATCTCCCAAACGCACAGTCATAGTCGCCCCCACCGGAATAGCTGCCATCAATGCGGGAGGCGTTACCATCCACTCCTTTTTCCAACTGCCATTTGCACCTTTCATCCCCGATACCACGTTCAATACCGAACAAAAACATTTCCGGTTCAGCAAAGAAAAAATTAACATCATCCGAAGCATGGATCTGCTGATCATTGATGAAATAAGTATGGTGAGGGCAGATCTGCTGGATGCCATCGACTCCGTACTCCGCCGGTATCGGGACCGATACAAACCCTTTGGAGGCGTACAATTGCTGATGATTGGTGACCTGCAACAGCTTGCCCCCGTAGTGAAAGAAACGGAATGGAATATGCTGAGTCACTATTATGATACCTCCTATTTCTTCGGAAGCCGCGCCTTGAAAGAAACCACCTACGCCACCATCGAACTGAAACAAGTCTACCGCCAGAACGACCCCTATTTCCTTTCCTTGCTGAACAAAGTCCGGGAGAATAAAGCCGACGAACAGACACTCGCAGAATTGAACCAAAGATATATTCCCAATTTCCATCCTGCCAAAGAAAAAGGATATATCCAACTCACCACTCACAATTACCAAGCACAACAGATTAATGATCACGAGCTTTCACTCATCAAAGAACCGGTTTTCAGTTACAAGGCAGAAGTCACCGGAATTTTTCCTGAATATTCTTATCCTACAGATGAAACATTGATGCTGAAAAAAGGAGCGCAAATCATGTTCGTCAAAAATGACCCTTCCCCGGAAAAACGTTATTACAATGGTATGATTGGCGAAATCACTTCTATAGATGAGGATGGATTTACCGTCCGCACCAAAGAAAAGAATGAAAAAATCATTGTCCAACCCGAGGAATGGACAAACAGCAAATATGTGCTAAATGAAGAAACAAAGGAAATAACCGAGGAACAAGAAGGAGTCTTCAAGCAATACCCTGTAAAACTGGCATGGGGCATCACTATTCATAAAAGCCAAGGACTGACTTTTGAACACGCCATTATTGACGCCCGCTCCGCTTTCGCCCACGGACAGGCATACGTTGCCCTGAGCCGATGCAAAACATTGGAAGGGATGGTTCTCAGTTCCCCACTTTCCGTCAACGCCATTATCAGCGATACAATAATCGATGATTATAATCAGTATATAGAAACACATACCCCCAATGAAGAATTGCTCTGTGCCATGCAACAAACTTATTTTCTCAATCTCGTTAGCGAACTATTCGATTTCTCACCGATAGCCCGTTCATTCAATGAGCAAGCCCGACTGATTGACGAACATTTCTACAAACTCTTCCCTCAGTTACTGGCAGAATATAAAAAGCAGATACAAATATTCACTACTGAAATAGTGGATGTATCCTATCGTTTCCACAAACAATATGAACGTCTGGTAACACAATCTACTGATTATAATACGAATAACGACCTACAAATACGCATCATAAAAGGAGCCGCCTATTTTGAACAAAAACTACGCCCTTTCCATAAACTGGCTGAAGCGACTAATCTTCCCACGGACAATAAAGAACTAAGAAAGAAAACGAACAACACCTTGGAAGAGTTCTTAAACACTTTGACACAGAAACTTTCCTTGCTACAATATGTAGAAGATAATGGTTTTCACGCCAGTGACTATCTACGTAAAAAAGCGTATATCCTTTTAAGCGAAACCGATAATAAAAACTCCTCAGGTACAACGGCACACGACAGAAAAGAGCGCACCCCCAGAGAACGCGTATCCAGAGAACGGAAGAGAATTGAAGTTCCCAACGACATACTCCATCCAGAACTTTATCGGAAAATCACCGAATGGCGTGGAACTAAAGCAAAAGAAACCGGTATGCCGGCCTATGTCATTATCCAGCAAAAAGCTCTGTTGGGAATGGTCAATCTATTGCCTAATGATGCAGAATCATTGGAAGCTGTCCCTTATTTCGGACGTAAGGGGGTAGAGAATTATGGTTTGGAACTTCTGGGAATTATCCGGAATTATATGAAAGAACAAAATCTGCAACGCCCTGAAATAAGAACCGTATTTGTCCCCCGGGAAAATAAAAAAAATAAAGAAGACACCAAAAAGGTCAGTTTCAGATTATTTAAAGAAGGGATGAAGGTAAAGGAAATCGCTGAATTCCGGGAATTGACTACCGGTACCATCAGCAACCACCTTTTACACTATGTCCAGACTGGAGATATCAAACTACAAGAATTAGTCGACCAAGAAAAAATAAATTATATTACAGCTCATCTCCAGAAACTCCCCTCTCTGCCACAAGGAGTGAAGGAAATAAAAGAAAAGTTAGGCGAATATACTTCTTACGATGAAATACGTTTTGTCTTTGAAGCATATAAAAAACATATACCGGCATAAATTTCACTCATATTGAAGTTGCAAAAAGTAAGTGCACTTCATGAAACAAGTAAGTATACTTAAAATGACGAAGTAAGTACACTTACTTGTTTTGCTACATGAAAGTGACTATCCGGATGAGAAAGATGATAAGGAGATTTGTGAATAGATGAAATTATTGTGAATGGCTACTTAACAAGAAAAAGGAGGGGAAAGGAAGAGTCTTTCATAAACCGATTAGGAAAAATGATCCTTGAAACTGATATTTAACATCTTTATCTCATTGAATCATGTTATTTGTTTTTTTGAGCAATATGCGATATTCCATTTATAAGGAACGTACAAAATAACATGCATTCTCTCTTAAAATCGCCACCATGAGTGTTTCATAGCCTGTAATTTATTAAGAATAACAAAAAAAAATAAAAGAAAAGATAGCGTTATATTATTATAAAATAATACATTTGCAGCGACCGAAATAGAAAGGGAATAAAATCCCTAAACCAAACTATTTACTAATTTAACCTTATTAATCTATGCAATTCTACCAGAAAAGAAGGGAAAATTGTGTAAAGACACACGTAATTTTGAAAAAAGCCTCTTTTTATGCGTGTCTTACACTATTTGCCGGAATGGCTTTCCCAATGCCTTTGTGGGCTTCGCAGTCAACTGCCATCGTGCAACAGCATGTCAAACAAATTACGGGTATCGTAAATGATACAAGCGGAGCTCCTGTAATCGGTGCCAATGTAGTAGAAGTGGGAAGCACCAACGGTACTATTACAGATGTGGATGGCAAATTCACATTAAATGTATCCGTAGGGGCTAAACTGAAAGTTTCGTATATCGGTTACAACGACCAACAAATTACCGTAAGTAACAGCAACAGCTACACCATTATCTTGAAAGAAGATACAGAATCTTTAGATGAAGTGGTAGTAGTAGGATACGGTACTCAAAAAAAAGTAAATCTGACAGGTTCTGTGGCAACCATCTCATCCGATAAGCTAGTCAACCGCACCAGTGCCAATGTCACCAACATGCTGGCAGGACAAATGCCAGGTGTCACCATTATCCAAAATACCGGTCAGCCAGGAGCTGATGCCGGAGTACTGCGTGTGCGTGGTCTAGGAACTATGGGAGATGCCAGTGCCATGGTTGTGGTAGATGGAGTAGAGTCTACCATGAGTAGCGTGGACCCCAACGATATTGAAAACATCTCTATATTAAAAGATGCAGCCGCCTCAGCCATTTATGGTGTACGTGCTGCCAATGGCGTTATCCTTATCACAACCAAAAAGGGAACCAAAGGACGTGCCATTGTATCTTACGATGGATATGCAGGCTGGCAAAGTGCCTCACGTATGCCCAATTTTTTGGATTCTTACAATTATGCAGTGCTGATGAATGAAGCTTACACCAATGACGGTTTGAAAGGTCCGTATGACGAAACAGCCTTGCAAAAGTTCAAAGACGGAAATGATCCCGACTTTTATCCCAATTCCGACTGGCTGGGTACACTACTAAGTGAAAACGGCCTGTTCAACAACCATCATTTGAGTATCAAAGGCGGTGGAGACAAAGTAACTTACTCGCTGGCATTCAACTATCACGATAAAGACGGATTGATAGTCAATACCAACTACAACAAGTTCAATGTACGCGCCAACATTGACGCTCAGATAAACAGTCGTCTGAAATTGACTACAAATATGGCAGTATACCGCAGTAATATGACTGCTCCAGCAGCAGGTATCAGTAACCTGATACACTATGCTTTCCGTGAAACTCCGGTTACTCCCATCCAATTGAGCAACGGCAACTATGCTTTATTCAAAAACGAGCACAACTCCGTAGCCTATGCACGTGAAGGAGGAACCTACAAAGAAACAAACAGCAATTTCCAAGGTAACGTAGGAATGGAACTAGACATTATAGACGGACTGAAACTGAGAGGGATTGCCGCTTCGACTTTCAACCTGACCGACAATCCCACCCACGTCAATACCATGACATTCTATCAGGCAGGTTCAGACACACCGGTAAAGAAAACCACTAACTCCATCACAGAATATGACATCAAAAGTATGGAACTGAACTTGCAAGCTTATCTGGACTATAATAAAACCTTCGGCAAACACACAATAGGAGCCTTATTAGGTTACTCACAAATTTATAAACAGACACGCTATCTGCAAGCTTACCGTAAGAACCTGCCCAACTCCAACTCACTGGACCAGATCAACGCCGGTGAAGTGACAGGACAGACAACATACGGTACAGAAATAGAATACGCCCTCCGCTCAGCTTTCGGACGCGTGAATTATTCATACGATAACCGTTATCTACTGGAAGCCAACCTGCGTTATGACGGTACTTCACGCTTCCCTAAGAACAACCGCTTCGGCGCATTTCCCTCTTTCTCCATCGGATGGAGAATCTCAGAAGAAGAGTTCTTCAAAGTTGATTGGGTGGATAATTTGAAACTACGTGCATCATGGGGATTGCTAGGTAATCAGGAAACCGTAAACTCAGACAACAGTTCCAACTATTATCCGTATCAGAACACCTATCTATTCGGTTATGACTACAGTTTCGGAAACACTTTGACTCCAGGTATCTCCATTTCCAGCCCGATGGCCAACCAAGACATTACGTGGGAAAAAACAGACCAATGGAACGTAGGTGTAGACGCCGCTTTTTGGAGCAATAAACTGACCTTGGGCGCAGACTGGTTCCGCAAGGAAACACGGGACATATTACTGCAACTTCCCGTTCCCAACATGATGGGAGTCAGTGCTCCGATGCAAAACGCCGGCGTAGTGCGCAATACTGGTATCGAACTGCAACTAGGACATAACAACCGTATCAATGATTGGAGCTATTCTATCGGAGCCAATTTCAGCTATGTAACTACCAAAATCATGGATTTGAAAGGCGGTGACACACCAGGACAATCTGTAGGCGATCCACTGTGGGCATATTACGGCTACGTATGCGACGGCATCTTCCAAAACGAAGAAGAGATCAAGAATCATCCTACACAGAGCATGGGTACTCCGGTTCCGGGTGACTTAAAATACCGCGACCTGAACGGGGACAAAGTGGTAGACAGCAAAGACCGGCAAGTATTGGGTTCCTACTTTCCGAAAATCAACTTCGGTCTGAATCTTTCAGTTCAATATAAAGACTTCGACCTAAGTGCACTGCTGCAAGGTGCAGCTGATGTAAAGAGTGCTCCTGTAGCCGAAATCAGATATGCCTTCTACAATGGCGGTAAAGTAACGGAACAGCATCTGGACCGTTGGACTCCGGAAAACCCGAATGCCACTTATCCCCGATTATCCATGAGTGACTCCAAAAACCGCGTGACTTCCAGTTTCTGGATGCAGGATGCCTCTTATGCCAAGCTGAGAAACCTGCAAGTAGGTTACAGCCTGCCCAAACAGCTGATATCCAAATACGGAATCAGCCGTTTGAGAGTGTATTGCAGTATCGACAATCTCTTTATGATTTCCGGCTTCGACGGTGTAGACCCCGAAGCCATCAGCGGCAACTATTATCCATTGACCCGAAATTATTCATTCGGTCTGAATGTAACATTCTAAACACTGACAACTATGAAACTAAAATATAACTTTATAGGATTAATATTGGCATGCGGCCTTGGTCTGAGCTCTTGCAATGACAGTTTTCTGGACAGAAATCCAAAAGACCAATTATCCGACGCATCTTTCTGGAAAAACGCAGAAGATGCCCAGAAATTTGCAACCGGAATTTATCTGTATCTGATAGAACCGGAAAACCATACTATCATGACAGACTGCTACACAGATAATGCTATTCCTGTACATGTCACAGCCGAACAGGGGCAGTTGTCTGCTGGTACGGCTACTTCCAGCAATCCACATTTCCTACAATTATGGAAAAATGCCTATCAATGCATCCGCAGATGCCTGGTATTTTACGAGCATATAGGCGATGTGCCGATGGATGAAAAAGAAAAAGCGCAACTGACAGCCGAAGTACAGTTTCTCGAAGCTTTCTCATACGCTAACATATTAAAATATATGGGTGGCGCCTCCCTGCTGGATCATCCGTTGGAACTGAACGAGAAACTTCCTTCACGCAGCTCTGAAGAGGAGACTTATAATCATATAGTAGGATTATTGGATAAAGCAGCAGCCAGCTTGCCCGATATCCGCAGCAACAGTGACCACGGAAAACCGAGTGCCGGAGCCTGCTACGCACTGAAAGCCAGAGTTGCTTTCTACGCACACAAATATGATGTGGCGGAAGCTGCCGCACGCAAAGTAATGGGCATGAATGTGTATGGACTGTATGATAACTATGGTGACTTGTTCCAACCTGTAGCAGAGTTATGTAACGAAATCATCTTTGATCGCGAATATCTGGAAAACCCGAAAAACTCTAATGAAGGCAGTTATATAGGACAGTTCTTCGCTCCCGTCATGATGGGAGGATGGGAAGCTTTATCACCTACTCAAGACTTGATAGACTCCTATCCATGCAAAGATGGCAAATCAATCAAAGAGTCTCCTTTCTATAATCCGGAAGACCCGTTTGCCGACCGTGACCCCCGTCTAGGCTTCTCCGTACTGTGGAACGGTTCGCAAATAGCAGGAAAGACTTTCAACCTGAACAATATGGGAGATGGCAGCCATACCCGTACAGGATATAGCATGAAAAAGTATATCAATCCGGACAATGACGGTATCAATAATTATGACTGGACCAACTTTATCTATATCCGCTATGCAGAAGTGCTGCTAACTTTCGCCGAGGCTCGTAACGAAAATCTGTCTGCTCCGGATACGGAAGTATATGATGCGGTCAATCAAATCCGTCAGCGTCCCAGCGTAAATCTTCCTCCTCTGCCTTCCGGCTTGTCCAAAGATCAAATGCGCGAAGCTATCCGTTTGGAACGTCGTTTGGAATTTGCTTTCGAGGGAATGCACCTGTTTGATACCCGTAGCTATAAAACAACCGAAAAGGATGTTACTAAACCAGTATACGGGATAAATGCAAAAGGAGAAAGCATTTTTATTGAAACCCGCAAATTCAATGCCAACCGTGACTATCTGTGGGCTATCCCCTTGGAAGAGGTAGACCTGGCTCAGGGTGCACTGAAACAGAATCCGGGTTGGGATTAACCCGGCCATTTATTTGGAGGGACAGGCTCATAAAGCTGTCCCTCCAACTCTTTCTACACATCTCTTTTCATTGAAGGCAAAAGTAATTACCTTTCCTCTCGAAAAAAGATAAAGCACTTTCAAGGAATATATGGTTTTCCCACCATCAATTTATCTCCGGAAAAATCGACTTCAAACAAGCGAGGAATACGAATATAACGTCCGTTTACATCCTTATGACGATGTACAGACATCAACCATTTACCGTCCAAGGTCTGAAACAACATCCCATGACCGAAATCGGGAGGAGTAATCGGGTCTTTCTCCTGTATCCATGGTCCATCCAAGGTTCCGCTTTCAGAATAAGCCACTCCCTGAGTGTACACATTATAAATCCAACTAGTCCAAATCATACCGAGTCTACCTGTTCCTGTACGGAATAGATACGGACCGTCAGTGACTTTATTCGGTTTGTCCTTGCCATCCGCATCTTTTTCACGGCTCCACGGCGATTCGCTGGCACGGAACAGCAATTTCCCTTCGCCTATGGTTCCACTTAAGTCAGGCTTCAGTTCTATTTTCTCTATCGTACCATCCAAGGCTTGCAACCATTCATAACAATATACCATATAAGGCTTTCCGTCCTTATCCACCCAGAAAGTCCCATCCAAGGTTGGTTTATCAGCAGGCAGGTAAGTGGAATCCTTCATCGGAACGTAAGGTCCGTCCGGGTTATCGCTCACCAAAACATGACTGGCACGGCGCTCTATTACATTCCCTTGTACCGTATCAATCTTCACCGCCTGATTGGTGAAAGTGGCAAAATAATAATACTTGCCCTTATACGGATGTAACTCGGCAGCCCAAATCATTGGTTTCGGTCCCATCCACGAACCGGAATCAGTCTTTGCCACATGGAACGGTCCTTCCCAAAGTTTCAAATCCTTGCTTTTCCAAAGCATACCGCCGGTTCCAGTCATATAATACATAGCCGTCTTCCTGTCTGCCAAAATGCAAGGGTCACTCAGTACAATAGAATCCAAAGGCACTTCCTTCCGTCTTTCCTGCTGACGTCCTTGGCAAGCAGACACCAGCCACGAAAGAGAAAAACCTAACAACAAAAACAATCCAATCTTTTTCATGCATATTCTATTTTAAGTTTCACAAATTCGACATTACAAATATACGAACCTAGAAAGGTAATGAAAACAGAAAGGCACATTTCCTCACGAAATATGCCTTCAATTCTAACTTAACCTAACCTAAAATTCTATTATCACATCACAGTATGTTAACCTTCTTCCTAAAACCCTATCTTTAATACCTATTATCTCTTTTTACCGATAGCAAAGATAAAAAATCTAATTGATAACCATAGAGGTAAAATCGAGCAAGATGGATGCAATAATCGGTCAAGAACAGACTATTGCACTATTTTCCATCCTTCAGGACTATTTTCAACAGGGATTACTGAAAGAAATCCAGTGTCCAGTTGTCCATCCACTCCACGTATGGAATTCCTTCCTTGAATTGAACAGGTAACCAAATGTAACGGGCATCACTGGGATGCTCCGGACGCCAGATATCCGCCATAAATATAAAAGCATCTTTCTTCCCCTCCACTTTCAGAATATAAGTGCTCTGTCCGCCAAACGTAAGTTCCGACTTAGGTCCCACACAAGGGTTGGGATGCTGAGACCATGGTCCGAAGATGGAAGAAGACGAGAACATACGAGCCTCATTGGGAGCCCAACCGGTACAACCGGAAGTGATCATCCAGTAGGTTCCGTCTTTTTTGAAGATAGCAGGTGCCTCATTGTGTCCTGCCGGAGCCACACGCACATAATTCCCTGTGTGTGAAAGATAGTCATCGCTCAATTCCGCTATTTGGAGTGTGAGGTTTTCTTCGGAAGAGTAAATATGGTAGGCTTTACCATCCTCATCTACATAAAGGGTCATATCGCGAGACATCTGTCCGCCATCCAAATCACGCTTTACTATCAAGCCTTTGTTCACAGCATCCGTCCATTCGGGAGTCCACCATTTCTCATAATTCTTGGCATTCAGAGTATCCAGCACTGCAACAGCCTGCCCGTCCATATTAACAGGCAGCTTACCAGCATTGACACGTCCCGAACGGATGAAACGGTAAGGACCGGCAGGAGTATCACTGACTGCCACCCCGGCACGGGCGGCTGCATAACCTTTTCCTTTCAATTCCAGATGGAACCACATCACAAACTTCCCTGTTTTCGCATTATATATCACTTTAGGACGTTCCAATATACATCCACGCGCTATGTCGCTGCTGTCGTTATCAACAACAGAAAGCGCTACGCCTTCGTTCTTCCAGTCAGTAAGATTCCGAGAAGAATAACACATTACTCCCACCATGGCACTGCTGGTAGTATCACATTTATTCTCGCCGAACCAGTAGTATGTTCCGTCATAGTACATTACTCCGCCCCCATGGGCATTGATATGCTCTCCGTTGTTATCAGGCCATATCTCACCTGAACGAATGGGTTGCAACGGTTCATTGCTGCATCCGCAAAAGAAAATCAAAGCTGTGCACAACTCACACAAGCTGTTTCTCAGTTTACTCATCATGAATTATTTTATATAAAATGTTTCTTAATGTTTCTTATTCAGATGGAAGCAAAGCATCGTAAGACATCCCCCAATGTTCTGCTAAGCGTTCCGCTTCCTGGCGGGTAAGATGAATGATTGCCCCATGTTTGGGAGAAGTGAAGTTAGTAGTCCTCATTACTCCTTGGTTAAACTGTCCCAAAGAAGTGAAATGTACGAAGTCGGAAGTTTCACTGAATCCGAAATTATGAACCTTCTGCCCGTACACATCATACATCAACACCCATCTATCCTCACCAATGCGTTTCCACAAATTCGGAGCTTCGCACGCCGTGGGTTCAGGATCATACCAACGGGCATTATACTCGTAATCACTGTTTACCCTGTCCGAAACAGCCTGCTTGATACCGGCTCCCCCGTCGTGTGAAACGTAAAACATGTGATATTTATCTCCTATACGGGTAATATCCGCATCGATAGCAGAAATCTTCTCATCGGGATATTGAAAAAGAAGCTGAGGTAAAGTTTCCAATTTATCAAAGTCGTCATTGACATATACATAATAAAGTTTGTTCGCTTCATTCTTAAAGCGCATGGTGAAATACATCATCAACTTTCCTTTTTTATCATCATAGGTCACTTCGGGAGCCCAGGCACAACCAATCTCACTAAAAACGGCAGACAACTTGTCAAAGCGCAGATTGGTACGCTTCCAGTGAATCAGATCCCAGGATTTCATCAATACCAGCCCCCGGTTGTTACCCCATCCGTACTCTTTTCCATCGCGTTCCCATTCTGTATCACGATATCCGTCACGCTGCGCATAAATATGCAAATCGGTCATCGACAGATAGAATGCTCCATCCGGACCACGGAAGATATGCGGATCGCGGATACCTTTCTGTTCAGCTATCGTATCTCCGGCTATGACGGGCTTTCCTTCGTTCAAGGCGGTAAAAGTGTAGCCGTCGGGACTGATTGCCATGTGAAGTCCATGGTCCTCGTCTTTGTGGAAGACCATCAGATAGGCGCTCATATCTTTCTCTCGCGGAACTGCATTCCGATAACGGAAGCGGCTGAAACCCGCACTTCCTTTTCCAGCGGAAAACAGACCAACACGCAAAGCATAAAAACCACCATAATTATTGTGATGCAAGGAGGAAACATCCATATCACCAGTTAGAAGAGTCCATTCTTTCCCATCCTTACTCACCTCTACGGACAGACGGTTACCGCAATTGTGCAGTCTGGCAAAGAAATGTTTCCCAATGCGGTTGGGAAGTTCCGTCTTGTGCTCCGCATCCCGGTAAATATAGAATGTCTTTCCATCGGAAACGACTCCGGCATAAGCCTTTTCATTATAATACAGGATAAGCCCGGCCACATTTCCATTCCCTGTCCGGATTTCCACTTGTGTTTCGTAATTTTTGTCTTCAGCGGTGGTCAACAACACCCGTCCGTCGGCAGGAGTCCTACCTTTGGCCTTCATCCATAAGATATCCTCCTTGAAAGTCAGGGATTTGGAAGCATATTCTTTCCAAAAAGTCCACTGAAGTTCCAATTGAGGACCTTTGAAATCATCGGACAGTTCCAATCCATGTTTGATTTCCTGCTCCGGAGTGACAGGGGTAGCGGCAGATACGGTACGGTACCAGCCGTCCTCCGTCCATTCTACCGGTTCAATCAGGGTGGAGCGTCCCAACGTGTGATAGTCATTGGCATACGCATGATAAACGATCCACCAGTTGCCGTTCACATCATCTATCAACGTGCCGTGGCCTTTAGACCACCAACTATCCGTTACACTATATGTATGCACAATGGGATTGTAAGGTGAATTCTCCCAGGGGCCGGTCACACTTTTTGAACGGGCTGATACAACCATGTGGCTGGTTGCGGGTCCTGCGGTTCCTCCTTGAGCAGAAGTGAGATAATAGTAGCCATTATGTTCATTCAGTTTCGGGGACTCCAGACACATGCATTCCGTATCCCAATGATCAGGATATTTCCATCCGTCATATACTTTCTTCTTCTCCCCAACGGTAGCAAGTCCGTCTTCTGTTAACCGGATCACCTCCCCTTTATCCACATAAAGATAGCGATTTCCCTCCCTATCCACGACATGACCAGGGTCAATTCCTCCTACCTTCAAGTCTACGGGAAGACTCCACGGCCCACGAATATCTTTCGCCCACATCACCCAATTGGTTCCTGCGGCAGGATAATAAATATAATAAGTATCTTTGTATTTCAACAAATCAGGTGCCATGGCAGAGCCTTCATATTGAGGCATGACACGACATAACGGCTCCCAGTTCATTAAATCCTGCGAGTGCCAGATTAAGAATCCGGGAGCGTAATAGAAAGGAGAATGAGTCATGTAGTAATCCTTGCCGTCACGCATAATGGAAGGGTCAGGATAATCACCCGGAAGAATCACTTTAGGATAAGTCTGTGCATTCATCTGCAAAAATGACAAAAGCAATAAAAGAGATAATAAAAGTCGCATCATAGTATTTTATGGGGTTATTCATTACCTGTCATCGAGTTCCAACCCGATACAGCTGTTTTTTATTCTTCAAAAATACATATTCTGCTAATAAAAAAGGGGGTATAATTCGTGCAAAATAGGACAGAAATCAGCCAAAAGCCGCTTTTTATTCTTTCTAAAGAAATAAATCACGTCGGATTTACCAAACTAGAGGAAATAAAATAAGGGCACTCTCTTTAAGAGATATGCCCTTCATGCTCTTTCAATATTTTATATATCTATCTTCTTACTTATATCCGACAGAATCAATAACCCGGATTCTGTTTCAAATCTCCGTCTTTGTTCAATTGAATCTCGGTGAGAGGTATCGGAAGCAATGTATGGATATTGGCATCAAAACCTGTAATCACTTTATTACTTGGTGCGGCAGGTTCCACATCCCCATTCAATTTGATACGTTCGGCCAACGTATTGGTCCGGACTAAAGTCATACGACGGTTCTCCTCACTAATCAATTCACGGGCACGTTCATCCAAAATGAAGTCAATGTCAATCTGATCAGCCGTTACTTTACCAGCACCCGGAGCCACCGCACGATAGTCTTTAAAGGCACGGTCGCGCAACACATTGATGTCATCAGCCGCCCCCTGTGTATTCCCCTGACGGAAACGAGCCTCTGCACGAAGCAAGTAAGTTTCTCCCAAACGCATCACAGGCCAGTCCTTCACTACAGCATAACCAAAATCATCGGTTTCATCATAAGCCCCCCATTTAGTGGGATGAGGATAAAATACGTTCAATGAATCTCCCTCGTGAGGGATGACCTGGTCGCCCGTTTTTAATGTCACATTTCTTACACCTTTGTCTTTATCCACCAAGAACCCTTTAGCATCAATACCAACTTCTTTTGAAAAACCGGGCTTGTTATACCACATTACACGACGGATATTATAATTAGAATTACGGATATCACCTTTCTCATACAATCCGTATTTCACAAAATTGCTGATACGCAAACGGCCATTACCACGACCGCCTATGGAATCCGCATTCACCATACCATCCAGTTTATGGAAAGCAGGAACCCAGTTACGACGTTGTTGCGGATTGTCAATCGTACCGCCATTCACATCACGGTTATACTCCATTTCGAAAGTCCAGATAGCCTCCATATTCCCCTGTGAACGACGCTGATTCCCCCAACGGAACATATCATGATAATAATCACCCGGCTCGGCCGCATATTTACCATATCTTGCTGAAATCAGTTCATATTTACCACCTGTTATAATAGGCGTCACCGCATCTTCCGCCTTCTTGAAATAGGAAGCATCACGCATACCCATCCGAAGATAGGCTTCTCCTGCCAACTGTCTTGCCATATCCTGATTTATACGGCTTTCATTTTTGGCAGCTCCCACTACCGGAAGATTAGACATGGCATAAACCAAGTCAGAATCAATGACTCCATCCACCTCGGCAACCGCATTACGGGTATAATCTGTACGCGGAATACTAGTAGATTCTGTCACCAAAGGTACATCTCCCCATAATGTCACCAACATATTGTATGCATAAGCACGAAAGAACATGGCTTCGGCTGTTGCCGCCGCATCACCGCCTTCAGCTTGTGAAGCGATAATCTGATTCGCACTATTAATGAGCTCATATAATTTTTCCCAAAGGAAACTTACCCCTGCATTCTCTGCATTCAATTCCTGATATCTGTAAAAAGGAACCTCTACCCCCTGAGTGTCACCGGGAGCACCTACATCCGTACCTACCTGCCAGCATCCTACAAATCCCTGCTGACTGGACATTCCCCATATAGCAGCATATTGACGGTGCAGACCTACCAATTTCGCATTTACATCTGATACTTCCGGACCATAACTAGAGTACATTTTCTCATCCAGAAAACTATCGCTGCATGATGTAGTCCCAATAACAAATGCCGATGCAGCAAAAGTTGTTAATAATATATTTCTAAATTTCATAGTTCTTCGTTTTTTAGAATGTTAAATTAACTCCAAATACACAACTCTTAGTCATCGGGTAGTTACTGCTGTCATATACAGTTTCACCTCTTGTACTATCCCATGAACTATTACCACGAGCTACCTGACGAGCTTCAGGATCCCAACCTACCCAATCCGTGAAAGTAAACAGGTTACGTCCGCTCACATAAAGCTGCAAACCACCGATACCCATCTTCTGAATCATGCGCTGTGGGAAAGTATAACTTAATGTGATGTCTTTGATACGTGTATAACTGGCATCACAAGGGAAACCATATCCATGTTTGTTTGAGTTCTTACGCAATGAACGCCATTCGTTACTCTTGTTTTCCGGAGTCCAATAACCTATTTCAGTAGTGGTATTACGACGTCCCATTTCATCACCTGCCATACCGATCAATGAATTGTTCTTTTTCAATCCTTGTGTAGTCTGGATAAAGATACTCAATGTAAAATCCTTATAAGTGAACGTATTCGTCAGACCACCAATCCATTTCGGTGTTGTCTGCCCTTTGATGGTACGGTCATTGTCATCAATCTTGCCATCAGGTACTCCGTCAGGGCCACTGATATCCGCCAACTTCACATCACCAGCTTCTGCAATCGGGTCCCAATTCAAATGGTCGCCACGGGCTATCTCATCTTCCTGCCAGATTCCAACCATTGTATAATCATAAATCACGCCTATCGGATGTCCAAGGAACCAACGGTTACCCAAGTCATTCTGGCCGTCCCCATAAAGGTCCTTTATCTCATTCTTATTCCATGAAAAGACCAAATTGGAACTCCATGTAAAGTCGCCTGAAACAATATTACGAGAATTCAATGTCAATTCCACACCTTTATTAGCTGTTTCACCCATATTGGAGTACACGGTGTTGTAACCAGTTACTTTAGGTAAATTACGTTTCAGAAGCAAATCGTTGGTCTTTGAGAAATAGACATCAATATTACCTGTCAAACGGTTATTCCAAAGTCCGAAGTCCAGACCGACATTGAAACTCTTTGTGGTTTCCCAAGTCAGATCCGCATTCCCCATCAAATCATTGGGCCATAAACCTGCATTCGAAGCTCCGCCTAAAGCCAACATGCCTGAATCCATCTTCACACGTGACTGATATACTCCGATGGCCTCATTACCCGCTTTACCATAAGACGCACGCAGCTTTAATGTATTCAACCAATTACTGGAAGATTCCATAAATGATTCACGGGCAATATTCCAACCTAAAGCGACAGAAGGGAATACACCGTATTTGTTATTATCACCGAAAACAGAAGAACCGTCCCGACGCACTGTAAATGTAAACAAGTAACGGCTGTCATAAGAATAATTAATTCGTCCCATTTGTGAAACAGTAGTATAAAGGTCGGTATATGAAGCTACGCTAGGTGTTTCCGCACTACCCATGTTATGCCACTGCTGGTCGTCATTAATAAATTTGCTGGCCATAGCTTGCGAACGTTGATATTTCTTACGTGAAGCGGCATACAAAGCTGTCAAATCCAAATGATGCTTTCCAAAATCACGATTATAAGCAAGGATATTCTCTATGGTATAACTTTGTGTTTCTTCATTCTTTATTTCAGCATAACCGGTCTTATTATTCACCGACTTACCTTCATAATTATTATAACGTTTGGGCATATATGCATAACCACCATTGAATTTATAGGTCAATCCTTTAAGAGGAGAAATCAACTTTCCGAAATCAATCTCGGCATAACCGTTTATATTGATATTCCACTGACGACGCTCGGGATTAGTAGTAGTCCACATCAACGGATTGGTAAACAAAGTTTCACTGTACATCGGATTAATGCAATAGCTGCCGTCTTCTTCATACATTTTTGCATAAGGAGACATAGCCTCAGCCATCAGAAAGTTAACACGCCCACCGTCACGGTTATGAGATACTATATATGAATTAGTCCCTACCTTCATATAATCAGTCACACTCATATCAATGTTGGTACGAATGGAGTAACGTTTGTAATTGAACCCTTTCAACACACCTTTCTGACTCATATAGTCGGCAAAAACGTAATACTTCACATTATCCGCCCCACCGCCGATACTTACGTTATGGTCTTGGATGATACCAGTTTGCGATACAGCATCAATCCAATCATTCTCTATACCATTGGCCTGATTTTCCGCTTCGTATGCATTCTTCACATAATCATTGTACATGGTTTCTCCGGGGTTCTGTGACACATAATCTCTATAACGTTGAGTGATTTGCGCACCATCACAGAAATCTAGTTTATGAGAAAAATCCTCCACTCCGAAATATCCGTTATAACGAATAGTCGGCTTGCCGGAAGTACCACGCTTAGTAGTAATCAAAATAACACCATTCGCACCATTTGTACCATAAATGGCAGTGGCCGAAGCATCCTTCAAAATTTCCATAGATTCAATATCATTCGGATTGATATCATTCAATGTACCTCCCGACTTGCTGATAGGCACACCATCCACAACAATATATGGCCCGGAATTAGCATTGATGGAATTCTGACCACGCACCAAAGCATCCGGTGCATCGCCCGGAATGGAAGATGTTTGTGTAATAGTAACACCTGCTGCCGCACCTTGAACAGCTTGTAATACATTCGTCACAGGAAGTTTTCCCAGACGCTCCTTCCCTACTGAAGTAACAGAACCGGTCACATCTGATTTCTTCTGCACACCATAACCGACTACCACCACTTCCTCCAACGTTTCTGTATCCTCTTGCAAAATAATGTTAAGTGATTTTCCCGGAATAACTTTCATTTCTTGATTCTTATATCCTATATAAGAAATAACCAATGTAGCTCCTGGAGCCACATTCAATGTAAAATTACCATCGAAATCAGTAATTGTACCATTGGTAGTACCTTTCTCTAAAATACTGGCACCAATAACCGGTTCCCCTACCGGATCTTTAATCGTACCTGATACGGATTGTTTCTGTTGCTGGACAGTTTGTACGGCAGTTACAATTTCTTCGGCCATCACACTGAACGGCTGAGTCGCAACGAAACCTGTGCAAAGCAATAAGGCTGTCAAAGCCTTTCGATTTTTTAAGAACGAGTTTGATTTCATCGTTTTTCTTATTAAATTAGATTATAGGTAATAATATTATCCGAATAGAGTTATGATTAGAAACTCCTTGGGCTAAATTTTGTCACATTCCCAATATTAATCGGGGGCAGATTTATTCCTCATAAGCATTATACTTAAAGTTCGTTTTATCTATTTTTCACGTTGCAAACTTAAAGCTTTAAAAGAATAAAAAAGGCTAAAAAATAATCAAGAGTAGTAGAAAAATTAAGCATGAACGATTTTTCTATAATGAATTCCGAATTTTATATTCCTCTATCTAAAAGGTCTAAAAAAAACGGACTACGGGTTAAAATCACTTCAAGCCGTAGTCCTCCTATAATCTAATTCGCAAGTTAATCAGACTTGCTTTATCAGTATCAACAACGCCTGTTGAAAACTATCATTATTTTGTCAATTCTTCATCAGCCACTGCTTCTTCCCAATTAGTAAACATCGGAATCGCTTCATCATAGCCGTCATATCCATAATTTTGCCGCAACCGCGCACCTGTATTAGCAGTAATAGCCGAGTTGGGAATCGGCCAAAACAGATTACGCTTATCTACTTGATAATTCAATTCCTTGTTGGAAACAATAGGCCCATGATTGAAAATGTTGTAGCGCGTAGTACGCTTATACCAATAGCTTCCTCCATTCAAATCCGTACCACTCTGCTTATCCCAAGTAGACAGATTATAAGTTTCTCCCCATTCATCCGGCTGACCACTGCGAGCAAGACACCAAGAAATACGAGTCAATTCAGGCTGTCTCCATTCTTCCAAATACAATTCCCGAGCACGTTCATCAGCAATGTCACCGATAGTTACAGTAGTAAACATCTTTTTGGCATTAGCACGACGACGAACTACGTTCACATCCTCTGCAGCGCCAATCGGGTTACCTTGGTAGAACTTAGCCTCAGCGCGAAGTAAGTAAGTTTCTGCCAAACGGAACAAGTATAGATTACCATTAGACACACTATTGCCCTTGGTTGCTCCATTAAACTGATTAGCCCCCATATTTTCTTCAGCATTTTGATCAAGTATATATACTTTGTACAATGGAGTCGGGAACCAACTACGAATAGTATCAGAACAAAGCAAATCCCCCTTTTCTCACCAACAAATCACCTGATTCCGGATCATAATAATCTTCTGGTGCATAAAGCATCATGTTTTTCCCATAATAAGCAGAATTTGGATTATTGTATTTAAGATCCGTCATTTCCATCCAATTACCTATTTCTCGATTATGACGCATATCCTGCCAATCTGTTTCACCATCATAATTCCAAATGGTCTGATTATAATGATAAGAAGTGCGGAAACAACCAATACCACGTCCCATAGCGCGTACCCAATCTAATTTCGCATCATATTCCCCAGCAGTACGTGCATAATTATAAGTTGGAGATCCTAAGTTATGAGGATCACGGATAATACCATTACTCCAATGCACACACATAGCTCGCATCTGCGGATAGGAGATGAAACCTTCAGCATAATAATTCAAAATAGGCATAATCATTTCCGTATTAGAAGCATCAGTTATATTTACTCCACGATGCAAATCCCAAATTACATTACGTTCTACCGGCCATGTTTCCGGATTACCAGAAGAAACATTCGTTCCAAACGGAGCATTCATTAAAGCCAAACCATGATTGTTAATCAAATCGGTAGCTAATTGTTCAGCTTTCTGATATTCACCTACAACTAAATAACACTTGATAAGCAATTGCTTACATGCTTCTTGGTTGACAGTACCTATATAACCGATCTCTTTCTGTGGAGACACATGTTTTACAGCGAATTCCAAATCATGCACCAACATTTGGAAGATTGCCTCTTTACTCGTGGATTTATAGTTTTGTTTAGGTACTTCAATCAGCTTCGTAATTAAAGGTATATCGCCAAACAATAATACACCGTGATAGTAGGCATAGGCGCGATGAAAGTAAGCACGTCCTAAATATTCATCGCGCAAAGTGGGATCCAACCCTTCTACTTTACCTACATTGGAGATAATAGTATTTGCAAAAGTCACACTATTCCATGTGCGGTCCCAGAAACGTGACATAGCATTCTCATCCCCACCACCTTTCATACCGGATGTCGGAGTTATCTTATTGGCAAAATCGTCTTGCATATCGCCCGCATCGGTTTTCCCATACAGACCAATATCTGTCATGAAATAAAGGGAAGCCATAGGCATCACGTTACCATTTCCGTCCATCAGCATTTCTTTCAAGCCATAATCACACATAGCCAAGGCTGATTGCAAACCAGATTCTGTTGTGTAAGTATTTTCGGGATTGTAAAACGACAAAGGGTCCTGTTTCAAAAAATCATCCGTACAGCCAACGTTCACCAAAGCGGTCGCAGCCAGTACCATACATGCTTTTGTAAATATCGTATTGCTTGTTTTCATAATATTTTTCAGAAATTAGAGTGTTACATTAATACCAAAGTTAAAAGTGCGTGTAGCCAATCCGCCAGTTTCGGGATCACCATATTCCCAATTATCAAAAGTACAGACGTTTTTACAGCTTGCAGTAAGACGGATGCGGTCTATCATAAATTTCCTAGTCCATTTCTGTGGCAAAGTATAACCCAAAGTTATGTCATCCAAACGAACGAAACTACGGTTGTAAACTTTATCTACACCATTAGCCAGCCCCGTATTGGGACCTGCAGCATTCAAACGACAATAATCATTAGTCGGATTATCAGGAGTCCAATATTTACGAGCTGCCACATTAAAGCCGTTAGTTACCTGTGACCCTCCGTTCTCCTGATTCAACCAATAACCAGCACGGCTCTTGTGTCCCATATAAGAGTATAATGAAACAGAAAGAGTCAAATCCTTCCACAAAGTGAAATCGTTACGTAAATTCCAGTAAACAGGAGGAGCTGTAGTCCCTTGATAAACCTTATCATTATCATTGTAGACAGGTATGCGAGTACCATCTTCCAAAATCCGGTCATCTTCAGTATAGTGATTCACCACTTTCGGATCACCCGGTTTCTGCCCTACCAAAGCAGCAGAAGCAATGTCTTCAGGAGTATTCTGCCAAACTCCATCGGTTTCATAATACCATATAGTACCGATTGCCTGACCGATGAACCAACCATTGGAGGTATCATCCTTCTCTACACCATTCTCGTCATAATCATAGTAGATATGGTTAATTTTATTCTTATTAATAGAAAATCCTACGGAAGTATTCCATATAAAATTCCGATTTTGAATATTTGTAGAATTCAAAGCGATTTCAAAGCCTTGGTTCTGTACTTCACCCAAATTGGCCATGATGGAACCGAAACCAGAAAAACTCGGCAAACGCTGGCTCATTATCATGTCTGTTGTTTTCTTCAAATAATAATCCATGTTAGCAGTAAGTCTTCCATTCAAAAATGAAAAATCCAAACCGATATTCCACGCTTTAGTCTTTTCCCATTCTAAATTAGGTGCAGCCAAACGACTCATATAAAGTGGATTGACAACGTTCGAGTTACCATTTTGGTAATATACCATACTTCCACCTGCCAGTGACAAATTAGACAACGTAGAGTAAACATCTCCAAATTCACGGTTACCATTAGTTCCCCAAGACAAACGCAACTTACCCATATCCATCCAATCGTGAGCATCAGACATAAAGTTTTCTTCAGAGAATACCCAGCTAAGCCCAACAGATCCAAAGTTACCCCAAGGATTATTAGAACCGAAACCGGAATAACCGTCACGACGGAATGTTCCTGTAAACATATAACGATCCTTGAAGCTATAGAATAAACGCCCCAAATAGGAAGCAGCAGTATAATGAGTATCATTAGTACTAAAGCCACTCTGAGTCTTGTTAGCCCCTTGCGTATAATGGAAACCTAGAGCATCACTCGGCGTGATGTTACGTGCATTAACATTATCACTCCAATATCGGTGTTCTTCAGCCTCTTGTACTAAGGTTGCGGTGAAATGATGCTCGCCAAATATCTTGTCCCATGTAATGGTGTTGTTCAAATTCCAATCAAAATTTTTCGACCAACCACGATTCACACCTCGATCAGCAGCAGATGCATTAGGCAAATCAGCAGACATCCAATAACGGTCATAGAACCACTGATAACGAGGAGCAATATTGAATTGATAAGAAAAACCTGCTGGCAAAGTAATTTTTGCATTAAAAATAGTATTTAATACGGTATACCCCTTTTCCAAATCGTAATACTGACGATCAAAGTAGTAATTGTACCCACCATTGGTAGGCAAACCAGACATAGGATATTGCTCATAATTACCATTGTTATCATACATGGAAGCATATGGAGAATTACGCAACATATTATTATCCCAATAATTACTTCCAAGAGATACTTGAATATCTCCATCCGAACGGTCCTGGAAATTAACGTTCGCTCCTACCTCCAACCAATCTGTAATCTTCGCATTGATTTTCATGTTAGAACGGAAAGCATTGTATTCATTACCCTGTACAGCTCCTTCATTATTAATGTAACCTAATGAAAAGTAATAATTCACACGTTCAGTAGCTCCCGAAATACTTGCATTATAATCTTGATTGAAACCAGTGCGGAAAGTGGCATCATTCCAATCAACCATACGACCATTCAAAAAATTTTCCATCATCATCGGAGAATTATTGAATTCTAAACGACGGGCAAACAGACCAAGCATGGATTCACCTTCACTAAGACCAATACCACTGACACCTATATTGGAGGCCCATGCTTTCTGTTCTCCTTCTGTCAAGGTACGGGGGTCATCATAATAACCAGCTGGATATAACAAATTACCACTACCATCTTTTGCTTGATAGTAGTCATACAAACCATCCTCACCCTGTCCATACGTATAATACATTTTACGCCAGTCCTGATGAAATTTCAAATAACCAGCCGCATCAAAATAATCGCGATAATCTGATTTTCTAGAAACCGAAAGATTAGCACCTACATTAATAACCGGCTTACCCTCCTTACCTTTCTTTGTCGTGATAATAATGACACCGGCAGCAGCTTTAGCACCATAAATAGCAGCAGAAGAAGCATCCTTCAACACATCAATTTGTGCAATATCATCAGGATTAATTTCAGAAAGTTCACCATAAAAAGCCATACCGTCCAATACAATCATTGGGCTTGCATTGGTACCTAAAGAATTCTGTCCACGTAGCAAAATAGAAGCATCACTACCTTTAGCCGATGCATCATAACCTATTTGCAATCCTGGTGTACCGCGCAAAACATCTTGAACAGAAGTCGGATTTTGATCAGCAATCTTGGAAGGGTTAATTTGTACTACCGAACCTGTCAAGTCTTTCTTACGCATTGTACCGTAACCTACCACTACCACTTCTTCCAACATTTCGCTGTCCTCAATCAATGTTAAATTTATTGGTTGTCCTGCTACAGTTTTCATTTCTACCGTCTTATAACCAATATAAGAGATTATTAGTGTAGTGCCAGGAATTACATTCAACGTAAATCTACCATCAAAATCGGTAATTGTACCATTCGTAGTCCCCTTCTCTAGCACACTAGCACCAATTACAGGTTCCCCCGTAGCATCTTTAATAACTCCTGAAACGGATTGTTTTTGTTGCTGAGCAGTTTGAGCAAAAATCATAATCTCTTCAGCCATAACACTGATTGGCTGAGTTACAATGAAACCTGTGCAAAGCAGCAAAGCCATCATAGCCTTTCGATTTCTTTTAAACGAATTTTCTTTCATCGTCTTTCTTTTATAATTAGATTTAATTAAGGTAATAAACTCTCATTCCTAACTCCGAATTGTATATAAAGGCATCCGGACCAAACCTGCAAAGAACCTAAGTCTATGTTTTCATAAGCATTAGAATTTTTAATCTGTTTTATTTTCCCGAGACAAATATAAAAATATTGTAAAAGACAAGTAGAGAAAAACTGAGCAAGAAGGATATAAAAATCGTTCATAACGAGTTTTTAGTTGTCGTATGCTGAATATGTCATGTACATTAACAGAAATATTTTAGAAAATACTATATATTTGTACTCATAAAAGTACCTTTATATGAAACACACATATTCATTTTCAATCTCATTATTATTAAGTTTTATTTATCTGTTCCATGCATCTGCACAACCTTATGTTATCAAACGCCTAGGAGTGGAAGACGGTATGTCCAGCAATTATGTAGTCAGTGTCACTCAAGATAAAAAGGGTTACTTATGGATAGCAACCGAATCTGGTCTTAACAGGTTTGATGGACGTCAATTCAACATCTATACCAAGAATAATTCAGGATTGAGTGGTAACGAACTGAATGTCGTACTTGCAGACCCCTATGAAAACAAAGTCTGGATAGGCACACAACGAGATGGACTTTGTTATTTTGATTATGAAACAGAAACCATATCACGCATTCCTGCCACGGGCAATTATATGCTCAGTAATGATATCACAGACTTATCTGTTGCTGCCGACAGCGGCTTATGGATCACACATTATCATTTCGGAGTTGATTACTATGATCGGAAAACCAAATTGTTTACCCCCTATTCTTCTAAGAATGTAAAAGGTCTGGAAGGTAATAACTGGGTATCAAAAGAAGACGGTAACGGCAATTTGTACATTGGCCATCATCTCAGAGGATTAAGCATTGTATCCCTTAAAGACCGTACTGCAAAAAATTATCAGCATGACCCCAATAATCCTTATAGCATTCCCGATAATGAAGTACGCGCTCTATGCATAGACAAGAATAAGAATGTATGGGTAGGCACCAACAACGGTCTGGCACTTTTCAATCCGCAAAGCGAAAAATTCATCACATTCAAACACATAGAAGGAAATGAAAACTCATTATTGTCAGATCAGATTCTTGATATCAAACAAATGAAAGACGGCACTCTATGGATATGTACCAACATGGGAGGAGTGAGTATTCTCAATCTCAGGGAAAATACATTTATATCTCCAGAAAAGATTACATTCTCCAATATTACGGTAACAAATGACAACCATGGATTATCCGGACCCAATGCACGAAGCATCATACAAGATTCATTCGGAAATATTTGGATTGGCAACTACCGCGGTGGAGTGGATTTTATCAGTTATGCACAGCCATTATTCAACACCATTGCCTATACCATTGAAAAACAAGGTAAGATCAATAATAAACAAGTATGGGGATTATGGGCAGATAATCACCAAATATGGCTGGGAGGAGAAGGTGAATTAGGAATTTATGAAAAAGGAAAGAAAACAAAAAACTTCTCTTTACACGAATGCCGGCTGCACCCACAAACACATATCAATGTGATTTACCAAGACAAACAAGAACGACTGTGGCTAGGCACTTATAAAAATGGCATATTGCTTTATACTCCCAAAGACGGACGTATCACCCGCATAGGAGATAAAGGCTCGGAGTTCCTCGATATCTGCTCCTTCAGTGAGGATATAAACGGCAAGATATGGATAGGTACCCAAACGGGAATTTATTCTTATTTTAATAACCAATTGTCGTACGAGAAAGAATTAAACGCCCAGTTACCCGATATTATGGTACACGGTATCATACGGGACAAAAACGGAAAATTATGGGTAGGAACATTCGGCAAAGGAGTAGTGGTGTTTGATGAAGATGATAAAAAGCTTTATAATTTCACAACAGACCATTCATTTCCATCCAATGCCGTGAATTATATGATGGAAGATTCTCGCAAACGCATTCTTGTTGCCACCCGGGAAGGTATTATTATTTTTAAAGATGTAAGTCAACCTAATGTCTTTGTGTCATTCGGTGCAAAGGAAGGTTTGGAAAACACACAGGTACGTGCCATACAGGAAGACCATGACGGCTATATATGGATAAGCACCAATGGTGGCATTTCTCGTCTAGATGAAAAAAACAAAAGATTCTACAATTATAATTATCATGACGGTATACCTATGGGTGATTTCATGGATGGTTCCACTTGCATCACTCCAGACGGTACTCTGTTTTTCGGCTCCCAAAACGGGGCATGTTATTTCAATCCGCGTGAACTATCATCACCACGCGAAGTTTCCCCTGTTACCATCACCCAATTCTTTATCTATAATAAACAGACAGAAAGCAGGGATACCCGGTTACCGGTTCCAATCAGTAACAGAATTGTTGAGCTACCTTATAATCAAAACACTTTCAACATATCTTTCAATGTGTTGGATTATACACAAAGTTCACAAGTAGAATTTTCATATATGCTGGAAGGACTTGAGAATGCATGGTACAGCACCCAAGGAGATAATCAGGTCACCTTCCGTAACATACCGCACGGCAACTATGTGTTTAAAGTGAAAACCCGATTTCGCAATCAGGAATGGAACGAGAATGCAGCACAACTGACAGTGGTAATTGCTCCTCCCCTTTGGCTTACCTGGTATGCCAAATTGGGTTATGTCATATTGTTTATCTTCGCATTATATGCATTGCTCCGTTTTTATAAACGTAAACTGGACTTAGAGAGTTCACTGGAAGTGGAGCGCAAGCAAAGTCTGAACAAACAAGAACTGAATGAAGAACGCCTGCGCTTCTACACCAACATCACCCATGAACTGCGTACTCCGCTCACGCTGATTCTAGGTCCATTGGAAGACCTGTTGAGTGATGCCACCCTGTCTCCCAAACACGCCAACAAAATCAGCATCATTCATGATAGCGCCACCCGTCTGCTGAATCTGATAAACCGCATACTGGAATTCCGCAAGACCGAGACCCAGAACCGTAAATTATCTGTGGCCAAGGGAGATCTGGGACAATTGGTACAGGAAGTGGGATTACGTTACAAAGAGCTGAATCCCAATAACAAAGTAAATTATCATATTCATATCGAAACAGAAGATACGGAAATCTTCTATGACGCGGACATGATCACCATCATACTGGACAACCTGATGAGCAATGCTGCCAAATATACTTCCGAGGGAGATATCACCTTATCACTCCGTTCAGTAGAAGAGAACCAGATAAAATACACGGAAATCAGTGTCAGTGATACCGGCCATGGCATTGACGCCGAAGCGTTACCACACATTTTCGATCGCTATTATCAGGCAAAAAGCAAATATCAGGCATCGGGTTCGGGAATCGGGCTCGCTCTGGTCAAAGGTTTGAGTGAGTTACACGAAGGAATCCTGAAAGTAGAAAGCACAGTGGATACGGGAACCACATTCACGCTGCGCCTGCTCACCGAGAATACGTATCCCAACGCTATCCATGCCCAACATGATATGGAAAAGAAGCCGATGGATGCAGAGGAAACCACTATTACCGATACACCAACCGAAAATCATCCCATTGTACTGGTGGTAGAGGACAATGCCGACATACGGGAATACATCCGGAGCTCTTTTACAGATATCTATGAAGTAATCACTGCCAAGGATGGCAAAGAAGGCTGGGAACTGGCACAGGCACGAATTCCCAACATCATTGTCAGTGATATCATGATGCCGGTCATGGACGGTATCGAACTTTGCAAGCGAATAAAAGAGGATATGCGCACCAGCCATATCCCTGTAATCTTACTGACGGCTAAAGATTCTTTACAAGACAAGGAAGAAGGATATGCATCCGGAGCAGATTCCTATCTTACCAAACCGTTCAGTGCCAAGTTACTGCACAGTCGCATCAACAATCTGTTGGAAACCCGTAAGAAAATAGCCTCTTTGCTGGCACTGGCCGATATACAGCCCAAACAGGAAAGTGCCGTGAGTTCGTTAAACAAACTGGATAATGAATTCTTGCAGAAAATCACGCAAATAATCGAAGAGAATCTAGAAATGGAAAAGATGGATATCGCTTTCATTGCCGACAAGATGTGCATGAGTCACTCTACCCTTTACCGCAAGATAAAAGGACTGACAGATATGTCCGCCAACGAATTTATCCGTAAGGTAAAAATGCGCAAGGGAGTGGAACTGCTGATGTCCGGACAATATACTATTTCAGAAATAGCCTATATGATAGGATTCAGCAGTGTGGCCTATTTCCGCCAATGTTTCAAGGACGAATACGGAATGTCGCCTTCGGATTATGTGAAACAAAAACAGTAGACTCCCTGGCGGATTCTGATCATTGCTTGGTATCATCCTGAGCAGTTCTTCTTTAGAGTTTTATATTTCTGCTACCACCCTTCCTGCTGAAATGCCGATGAAAAGTGGTAGCAGTGGAGCAACAATATAAAGCTCGTTTGTTGTAGAACTCTTGGATCAAGTTATAACTGTCACAATCGAATTCAAGTCCAACCTGAACATTCTGTTTCTATTTTTTTTCCAAAGAAAGCAGTATCCCGATCACTTCCGCATAATTCTTTCTGCCGGAAGGAATGTTGTTACCCTTTAAAAACAGGTTATAAATTTTATTCTGCACTTCACCCAACAGGGTACTATAACGCTCATTCCAATACATACGTTTATATTCATAATCCTTCACCACTTCGGGACGGATCGTCTTAATCCATTCACGGAATTCCTCTTCCGTCAACACAGAAGATGCATTGACCAGCACATAGGGCAACAGACCGAAATAGGCACTATAACGCACCGCCGGCCGCTTTGAAGAGCGACAAACCCTGTAAGCCCAATAATTCGCTTCCGCCTCATTACTTACCCCCAACAGGTGAGACAGTTCATGGGCATACGTAAATGGCAATTGTACAGGAAGCAATTCTTCATTCAATTGCGACTCCGCAAAAAAAGGTCCCATATATCCCAATACTCCCACACCCGAATAAAGCGGATTGAACCACACTTGCTTGGGATGCTGATAATCCCGGGGAAGAGCCAAACCATACATAGACGGAACCTGCCGGTAAATCTCCTTTATCTCCTGCCGCATCCTTTCAGGGTCCGTTTTCACCTCAGCCGTATAGGACTGATTCAGACTATCTGTATAAGAAGCAAGGAAACGACGGAATGCCTGTTCATCGTAACCGGCAGGTTCCACCTCCATCCGCCGGTAAATATCGTAACGGAAATAATTCAAACCCCACCCCAGATAAAACCAGATATAGACCCATGCCAGCAACTCCACTTCCCTGCCCACAATAAATCTCCAGCTTTTCTTCTTCCGGCGTTTAAGAAAAGGATAAATAATCATCCATAAAATGATTACGACCACCAGCGCCTCCTCCAAGGAAAAAGGGAAAACAGAAGCTATAGCGGACAACGCCGCCGACAGCCACGGATAAATATGACGAGCATACCCTTCGGCCATGACGGGAAAAAAACGGCAAAGTACAATGCACAGAAGAAGCAATGCAAGTACTATATATCTCAGAATAGGGAGAAGTTTTGTTTTCATGGATGCAAAGCTACTATCTTTTTGCCATTTTCAGATACAGATGACACAAAGCTTTTATTTTTTAAACACGAACAACGCAGATGATACGGATAAGTATAAAAACAACTTCGTATCATCTGCGGCGTTCGGATTTAAAAGCAATCAGAATAAATCCCAAGTGCGTATATCATCACTCCAGTGATGGTCTTTCGGGAAAGGCTGTCCGCCCCATGCCTTGGCTTGTGTGCAAGGTTGTGCGGCATCTGTCCAGAACGGATGTGCGGCAGGAAGCCCCAGCGGAAGGAATGCCAGTGATGTCATATAAAGACTGCCGTTATTGGTGTACCAATCCGCCACATTGGGCTGACGGCCTGCAAAACCTATGGTCAGGAAGCCCGCCTCATTGAAGTTCTCGGTGTTGTCATACATCCGGTGCATCACAGAAGTCAGTGCGGCACGCGCCTGTCCGTTGCTCACCCCTTCGGGCAACTGCTGATACCAAGCCATCAGCGCCAAGGGTTGCATAGTGGCCAAACGGTAAGGAATGGAACGGCCGAATACCGGGAAAGTACCCTCAGGAGAAATCAAGCGTTCCAGTACAAGGCTGAATTTCCTAGCACGTTTCAAGGCGCGGTCATAATATTTTTTATAATGAATACGAGTGTATTTCCCTGCATCCTTCATGCCCTGCAACGTTTCCAGATACATGGGATGGAAGACATAACTGCTATAATAGTCGAAAGCGAAAGAAGGGCCGTCCGCATACCAGCCATCTCCCGTGTACCATTCCTCCACCTTGCGGATAGCCGAATTGATACGGTATTCGTCACATTCCGCTCCTGCCTTTGCCAGGAAACTCTCGATGGTAGAAGAAAACAGCAACCAGTTGGTGTAAGGCGGGTCCACACGGCGCAACTGGGTAAATTCTTCAAAATAACGTTTCTTGGTTGTGTCATCCAAAGGCATCCAAAGCTGGTCGTAAGCACGTAGAAAACTTTCGGCCACGTATGCCGCATCCACCAAGGCCTGTCCGTGTCCTCTCCACAACAGATAGTCGGGATTGGCAGGGTCTACTGCATTGGCATAGCTTTTCAAAGCCCATTCACGAAGTTGCTTGCGCATCCGGCCTTCCTCCGTATCATCATCGGGAAGTGTCAGCCAGGGAGCGACACCTGCCATAAGGCGTCCGAAGGTTTCCATATAAGTCACTCCTTTGTTACGTCCATCCCAATTAGGGCTCACCTCTACCAGCATATTCTTTTTCAGATTACCTTCCGCCATATTGCTCAGTACGGGAGCTGCCATCTTATAAAGCAGATTGCACCAGTAGGCACGATCCTGATTTTCAGGAGCTTCCAGATAACGGACATATTCACAAGCAGCCAACAGAAAAGCACCTACCCCGAAATTAGCTTCAGAATCAGCATCGACTACTTGTCCCGGAATGGCCTTCTCACCAATCGGCTGTACGTAACCAATCTTGCCATTCTTCTGCAAAGCAGTCTTTGTCAAATAGTTCCATGCTTTATCTATCACCGGTTTGTACACAGCCTCATCCAGATAGCCATTATTGATTCCCCAAAGGAAACCGTAAGTAAAGAAAGCCGTTCCGCTGGTTTCCGGTCCGGGAGCATGAGTGGGATCCATCATGCTACGGGTCCAATAGCCTTCCGGTTGCTGGATAGCTGCGACTGCTTCGGCCAGTTTCACATACTTGTTTACGAAAAAAGAACGATGCTCGTAATCAGCGGGAAGATCTTTCAGCACCTTCGCCAGTCCGGCAAGCACCCATCCGTCACCACGTGCCCAAAAGTCCTTCTTTCCGCTGGAAGTCTTGTGTTTAGGATAAACATATTTGGCATCCCGATAATACAGGCCGGTTTCCCGGTCGAGCATGATACTATCCGAATATACAATATATTCATACAATTTATCCAAATAGAGATGATTACCCGTCACCTTATACAGTTTGGTCATGACAGGCATTACCATATACAGACCGTCGCTCCACCACCAGTAATCATGATTGGGTGTACTCATCTCATACTCCATCACTTCGCGGGCACGGGCTATCTTATAGTTGTCCGGAAGAATAGTATAAAGGTCGATATATGTCTGAAAACAAACCTGATAATCTCCGAACAATACATATTCATCACTCTCACCGTAAGAGTATTTCCATTTAGACTTATCCTTTTCCTTGGCTCCCTTCCATTCATTGTGTATAGCCCAGGCTTCAGAATATGCACGGTAGTTTTCATTACCGGTCAGAAAGTATGCCTCCATGTTTCCGGTGTGGTAAGCGGCATTGTCCCAAAACGAACGGACTTCGGGCTTGTTATGCGTTTGCCAATAAGTGTTTACCTTGTCTATAATCCCCCGTACTTCCTTGGCTTCGGAAGAAGGTTTGGCGGCAACCTGCATGGAAAGCAGCAAGGTACCTGCACAAACAAGGGTTTGTTTCAATAATTTGTTCATCATATTAATAATTTATCAATTTGCCAATTTACTAATGTACTAATGTGCTTGCGCTATATGCCGCATGGTCATTGGCAAATCAGCACATTATTTACAATTCCAACACATAAACCATTTGCGGTTCTGTTTCCACCTGCTTCTCGCCATCTCCCTGTCGGGTATCCTGTACATAAATATGAAGTTGCTTCTTCATTTTCCATAACTCCGTGTCATGACTGGGTTCCCACGCATTTACGGCAAAATCCGTCAGGTCTTTCACGTGCCATTCACCAAACTGTATGTCTTTGGTATAGTACATGGAAACTTTGCTTCCACGTTCCTGGTCACGGAAC
>OIQM01000096.1_pt1 | contig 30649 bp, 19 predicted proteins | sample 1586021 | NCBI WGS metagenome assembly OIQM01 (sample SAMN02675049, study PRJEB24791) | human gut metagenome, SKBSTL061 | isolation source: stool | host: Homo sapiens | place: USA
CAGCAGAACGGCAAGAGCAAATATTTGGTAAAAGTCTTCATAGGATCTGTTTTTAGCTTATTTTATACGGGGTTATGCTTCGGGGTTGAGTTCGATTTCCTGCGGGGGTACTTCGGTCAGCGTATCGTCCAGTCGGATGCTGATGCTGCCCTGTCCCGCCTGCGAAGCGTCGATCCGGATTTTGTGCCAGGTGCGGGCCGTCGTGACACCGATCTGCTGCTGCGGGAATTCCACTTTCACGCCGTTCTGTGCCTTCACCGCCGTACCTTTGAGCAGAAGTTTGCTTCCCGGCTTGACGAAGATCGGAGTATCGGGCGACGAGGAGTGGGTGAAACTGAAATTGTTGCCCGCTTCGGTCTGGACGGTGAATTGCGCTTCGGAATAGTATTTCTTGAACCACTCGCCGCATTCGAGGCTGATTACCGAGTTCGTGAGCGAGGCGGTAATGGTCTTTTGAATCGTCTTGCGGGCGAGTATCGTAAAGTCGAGCGCTCCCTGGTAGCAGAAAGCCGTGCTGCCCTCCTGCTGCGGATCGCCGTAGCTGATCGTCGCCGTATAGTTGCCGCTGGGCATGAAGGGGGCCGTATATTCGCTGAGTGTGGTGTATTCGGCGAGGTATTCCGCCGTCGCAGTGCCTTCTTTGCCTTTTACGACCAGCTTGAAGCTGTTGCCGGACGGCTTGCAGTTGTCCGGCAGGGACGTTTGCGCCCGGGTCGTCTGCGAATCGACCTCGGAGCAGGTCGTGGTCCGGAATTCGACCGAGCCCTCCCCGTCTGTCGTTTCGGGGATTTCCTCTTTCGAGCAGCCCCCCCCCAACAGTGCAAGGGTCGTTAGAATCAACAGGTATTTTTTCATAGGGTTATTGATTTGGAGGTTTATTTTACGATGGTTACGCGGATGTTGTCGAGGTACATATACCAAGTTCTCGATACCCATCCGTTGCCGGTGAAGTTGTATGTTCTCTGAGTCAGCCACGACAGGCGCGTTGCATTCGTTGCTGCGGGAACTTCGCAGGTGCATACTCCCTGAATATTTCCGAACGATACGCCGCTCAGTGTATTGAGGTTGTCGATCTGTTCTTTCAGCGTGTTTTCGAGGCCGTCGTTACCTTTTTTAGGGGCCGTATCCGTGAGGGTTCCGAAACTGCAATAGAGATAGTCGTTGTCCTTGTTGGCATTGAAGGTCACTTTCAGCTTTACGGTTTTTCCGGGTTTGATATAGGCGAGCGGCGGAGTGTCGAGCCGTCCCGGATACTGGGCTACGGTTTCGTGTCGGACGGAAATACGCATCGCCTTTTGCGAAACCTGAAGACGGGTTCCCGTCCAACCCTCGTCAAAGCCGTACTGCGACAGAGAGATTCCGTCCGGATTGGATGTCGTAGCTTCTGTTTTGTATTCGAAATCGGTTTTATCGTCGAAATCTTCCGAAAGGAGGTACGGGATTTTGAGTGCGATCGGCAGATGTTCGCCGGGAGTGAACGAAGCGACGCTTACATTTTGCGGCACGAGGGCATTTTCGGTTTCGAAGCTAACCTGCAACGGTTGTTGAGCCAGCAGATCGCCGTAAAGGTCGCCGTAGAAAGCCACCGTGTATTTGTTGGATTCGTCAATGGGGAAGGTCTGCTCGGTTGTCCCGTCGCGGAAAGTCATTCCTTCGGGAGCTTTGACGATCAGGTTGTAAGGCTCTTCACCCAGATTCGAGGAGTCGCCCGTGACCGAGAAATCGACATAACTTACCGGCAACTCGGTCGGGATCGTCAAGGTAATGGGGGTGATGTGTCCCGCCGCCATTTCGCGGTTGATCGACACGGAGAGCGTGTGGGAGCGGTACCCGTTTGCCGTGTAGGCCGTAAAAGAGATGTCGCCGCTCATCGTCGTGGGATTGATGAAGGCCCAGGCATAGTTTTCGGCTTCGTCCGTCAGCGGAGTGGCCAGATCGAGCGTGATGCTCTTCGAGCCTTCGGCCAGGGACATTGGGGCCGAAGGATCGGCAGCGTCGAACGAAACGGTTCCGACGACTTCTGTCGGAAAATCGATGACCAGTCGTGTGATCGGTTCGCCCCAGATGTTGCGACCGGCAGGGACTTCGATTCGCAGTGCGTGGCATTTGTGACGGAAGCGCAGCGCGTGCGACGGCGGAGTTTCGAGCATTTGGTCGGACTGTTCGAACAGGGGAAGCGCGTTGGCGGTCAGCGGATCGGCGGCCAGAATATCCCATTTCCCTTCGTAACGGCCCGTCTGTTCTGCCGGGATCCGGTAAGATACCTGCGTGCCGCTGACGCTTTCGGGCACCGGGCTGACGGCCGTGTAGGTATAGGTTCCTGCCGGCATATCGGCGACCGTCGAGCTGAAGACGGCGGTCGAATAGCTGGGGGTGAAGTAGGCTAGCGAGAAATGCTGGGCGTTGAGCGTATAGTTGCTGCCGTCGGCGGTCGCCCAAAGGGCGATCTTGTCGTTTTTGTCCCAGCGGGTCGAAGCCCAGTCGTTGTCGTCGATCCAGGTTCGGGTGCCGTCGGGCAGGCTGTAAACCTGCGGCTCTTTCGTGTTGTCGCACAAAATGGCTACTTCGACTCCGCCGGACGGAGACGTCTGCTGCTCGATTTCCTCGTTGCGGGAGCAGGCGCCGATCAGAAACAGCGCCAGTACAGAGAGAAGAATCCGATGTCTTTTCGCCATCATACAGTTCATCGATTATATATACGGTTTTTACAAAAATAGGCGGGTTTTTTCTATAATGGAAATAAATTCAACGAAACGGGGAAAGTTCATCACGAATCCCCGGATTTTTTGTCGGCTTGTTGGGGAAAACAGGGCGATATCAATGCCAAATACCTCCCGGAAAGGGAGGTATTTGGCGGAATATTGTTGAACTAATCGGAGTTAATATACCCATTCGAAGTCATCGACATAGAGGCAGGCTTTGGAGTAGCCCGTCATGTAGTCGCCGTAGGCATTCGCAGCGCATGAGATCACGATCGTGTAGTCCCCTGTGGGAGCCGGGGCTTTCTCTTCGTACCAATGGATTTTGAGCGCGTCCTCGGAAGAGACCAAGGCATCGCCGGGGGTGCTTTGATCGATCCACATCGAGCCGTAGCCGACGACTTTACCTTCCGATACGACGTCCGCTCCGTTGGTGGGATCCCAGGCTCCCGTAGTCGAGCTCATTCCCGAAACGACCGTGTGGGGCTGGGCCCAGTCCACGATCGCCACGAAGATGCGGCATTTGTCGGGATCGCCCTTGGCCACACCAGGGGCCGGATTTTGCGATCGCACCATGTCGATGACATCGGTCGTGGCGTGGTATTTTACGCGCAAAGCCCTGGGACGTGCCGTGTAGGTGTATTTGCTGCCGAATTTCACCGTACCGGTCATGCTGGCATAGTTGAAACTTCCGGTAAAGAGGTTGCCTGAAGCCAGGACGAACATATTTTGGCTCTGCAGTTTCGCTGCGGGTGCCGCTGCGCCGAATTTATCCGTAGTAGAAGAACATAACCCTGTCGTGACCCCGTTATTGCCGCAGTCCCAGAAAGAATCTCCGGTTTTATTGGGGTAGGGAACGTCTTTACTTCCGGACAGACCTGCCCGGGAAACAGTGCTCCATTCCGACATGTCCGCGTTGGGAATTACATCGCCAGTGGCCGTCGTGAAACGTCCGGTTTCCTTTTCTGCACCGTCCAGCTTCAGTCGGTAATCGTAGGTCGTACCTGCGAAAACGCCGGTGGCATAGTCCGGTTCGTAAACGGTTTTACCCATTTCGTTGGTCGATGAACTCCAGGTCGGCTCGATCGTTGCCCTGAAAGTGCCGTCGCCGTTGTTGGAAACGGTTGCCTGCTGCCAGGCGGTTTCGGTGCTGCGCTTGTATTCGAGCGTCGCGCTCGCGGCCGTTGCGGAGGGGACGATTTTCAGCGTTGCGGTATTTTGCCACAGGTCGGCGGTTTCGAGCGTTACCTGGCCGTAATGGAAGGTCAGATCTTGTACGGTCGTCTGGCCGGCCAGGTCGGTAACGGACACTTTGAATACGTGGTTGCCGATTGCATCGGGGAGCATTGCAATCATCGGGACGAGCTTGGTGATGTCGAATACGGTCGATTTCGTATATTGGATCTCCGTGCCGCATTTCAGACCCAAGTCCTTGTATTGGATGCTTCCTGCGATCGAGGTTTCGTGTACCAGATCGAGGTTTTCGATTCCCATCGCGTTCAGGGCGTCGGAAACGATTTCGACTTTCAGTTCGGCGATACCGCCCGGTACCGTGATGTCGATGGCTGCGGGGTAGGTGAGCGACTGGTCCGGCCCTACCGTGATTTCATGCGTGGCGTCGATGTCCTGATCGGGCCAGTCGAGAGACGGGGCGGGGATGGCGGAGGGGGTCAGCGTACCGACTTCTTTCTTGTAGAGGACACCCGCCTCGAACGGCTTGTCGGTACGGTCGATCTTTACGGAGGCCATCTGTTTGGTGGCGGTAATGATGTCCAGATTCAGGTTGTAATTGCCCGGCAGGACATTGAAGAAGGCATCCAGTTGAGCTGCGGCCGATGCAGACCCGCCGTCGAAGTTTATCAAAATCGACTTTGACCGTTCTTCCGTGTCGAGTGCGGGCGCGGCGGCTTCTCCCTGTGCCAGGTCGAAATTCAGGGATTTGGCCGACAGGAAATCGTCGCTTTCTGCCGTCAGCAGCACGCAGCGAATCGGGTCGGAGGTCGAATTGGTCAGGTCGAAATCCAGGATCGACGTCAATCGCTGCATATTGAAGCGGATCCTTTCGCCGCTGTCATCGACGCCTTCCGCTGAATTGGCCGTAGTCTGTGCGGGTGCGATTAGAATGTCGAACAGGCTGTTGTAGGTTCCGCCCTTCTGGATGCGGGTATTGCCGAACGGAATGGTGGCCGACGTGCCGTTCAGGGATTGTTCTCCGTGGGGATAATAGGCCAGGTAGGTCCAGGCGCCGGTTCCCGGTGTGAGTTCACCTTTGAAAATGCCTTCGCTCGAAAAGACGAAAGGTTTGTTGACTTGGGCGATGCCGTTCAGCGTTGCGTGTATGCCGAGTTTGTCGATATCGACCTCCCAGGCGCCGTTGAAACGGTCGTCTCCGATTTCGATCGTCGCACGGGTTGCCGGCAGTTCTGCGGCGAAAGAGACTGGGACGGTTTTTCCGTCGCTCCCACCCGGAGCGGATTCATCCGTCGAAGGATCGGCGGAGCATCCGCAGAGGAGAGCCAGTCCGGCCGTCGCAAGAGCAAGAGTATTGATTATGCGGTTCATAAGTTCGATGATTTTAATTAGTAACTGTCGTTCGTTGCGTCGTTGTACGACATAGGTTCTACGGTGCCGCCGGGGAAAGAGTCGCCGAATCCGCGCTCTATGCGGATGTCCATAACTCCGATTGTGGGGGCTACATAGCTGCGAAGCGTCTTGATTGTTTCCATAATAATCTGATTTTAGGTTTGGGATCAAAATTATAGCTTGTGGAACATGAAAAAAAATAAATTCAACGAGCCTGGGAAAAGTAGTAACGAACAGCCGGTTTTTATCAATGACTTTCGATTTCGTTGTGGAAAATAGAACGGCGGCCTTCCCGGAAGAAGGCCGCCGTTCGCATCGAAACGGTTGAAAAACGCTATTTTTTCAGGTATTTGTCGAGCCAGCCGAAAAATTCGCGGTTCCAAACCACCGAGTTCTGGGGCTTCATCACCTGGTGGTCTTCGTCTTCGAATTCGACCAGACGGGCGTCGATACCGTGCAGACGTGCTGCTGTGAAGGCTTCGAGCGACTGCGTATAGGGGATGCGGAAGTCGAGTTCGCCGGTGATGATCATAATCGGCGTATCCCACTTATCGACGAACTTGTGGGGCGAGTTAGCATAGGTACGCATGGCCGTCGCGTTCTGCTTGTCCCAGTAGGGGCCTCCGTAGTCGTTGTTCAGGAAGAAAAGCTCCTCGGTCGATCCGTACATGGCTTCGAAGTCGAAGATACCGCAGTGGGAGATGAAAGCCTTGAAGCGTCCGTCGTGGTGTCCGGCCAGGAAATAGACCGAATAACCGCCGTACGAAGCGCCGACGCAGCCCAGGCGGTCCTTGTCCACCCAGGGCTCCTTGGCGACGTCGTCGATGGCCGAGAGGTAGTCGCGGATGTTCTGGCCCGAGTAGTCGCCCGAGATCTGGTCGAGCCACTCCTGTCCGAACGAAGGCACGCCCCGGCGGTTGGGGGCAACGACGATGTAGCCGTTGGCGGCCATGAGCTGGAAGTTCCAGCGGTAGCTCCAGAATTGCGATACGACGCTTTGCGGACCGCCTTCGCAGTAGAGCAGCGTCGGATATTTCTTCGCAGGGTCGAAATCGGGCGGCAGGATTACCCACGTCAGCATCTGTTTGCCGTCGGTGGTTTCCACCCAGCGTTTCTCGACTTTGCCCAGGCGGATTTTGTCGAGGATCGGCTGGTTGATGAACGTGAGCTGCGTGAGGGCTCCGTCTTTCAGGTCGATTTCATAGAGCTCCGAGGGCGAAGAGATCGTGCAGATATCGGCTACGGCCTTGCCGTTTGCGATCGATACGGCGTTGATGTCGTGATCGCCCCGGGTCAGTACGGAAACGTTGCCGTTCATGTCCACGCGGCAGAGCTGGTGCGTAGCCTCCATCGGCGCGAGGAACCAAAGCGCTTCGCTGCCGTCCCAGATGACGTTGGTAGCGTTGTAGTCGAAATTCTTCGTGAGTTCCTTCACCAGGCCCGTTTCGGAATTCCAGACCATCAGACGCTCCTTGTCGGCTTCATTGCCCGCACGACGCTGCGAACGGAATGCGATTTTGGTGCCGTCGGGCGAGAATACGGGGTATTTGTCGTAGCCGACGAAAGGCAGTTCGGTTTTGGCTGCCGCATCGTGACCGGAGATGGGGGTGAGTCCCTTGCAGATGTTGGTCGTGGCGCCTGTCTCCGTGTCATAGACGAAAATGTCCGAGTCGGTCGAAACGGCGTATTTCGCACCTGTCAGCGGTTTGCAGGTGTATGCGAGTCGGGTGCCGTCCGGAGCCCACGCGATTTCGGACATATCGAAATAGGGTGCCAGCGGAGTGTCCCACTCCGCACCTTCGCCGATGATGTCCACGCCCTTCCCGATGCCGCCGGAAGTCAGGTCCGCGATGAAGATGTGGCGGTATTCGCCTTCATCCCAGCGGTCCCAGTGGCGGCACATCAGGTCGTCGTAAACGCGGGCTTTCGATTCGGCCATGTCCGGGTGGATGTCGGACGACTTGCGGTCGGCGACCTGTACGCCCTGTACATAAAAGACTTTGTCGCCCGCAGGATTTACGCCGAACCCTTCGATGTCCTTTTCGAGTTTCGAAAGCTGGCGGGGATTTTGTCCGTCGGCACCCATTTCCCAGATTTGCGAACTTCCGCTGCGGTCGGACAGGAAGTAGATCTTGCTGCCGTCGGCATTCCATTTCGGATCGGAGTTGTTCGACGAAAAGTCGGTCAGCTGGGCGACTTCGCCGCTGGCGGCGTCACGAACGTAGATCGCCGTAACGCCCCGGTTCTCCTGCATATTGTACCAGGTGACGGTGTAGAGCAGCCGACTGGCGTCGGGCGAGAGCGAGGCCAGTCCTACGCGGCCCATTTTCCACATCACTTCGGGCGAGAGAACGCCGGCGGCGATCTCTTCCTGGGTGAGCGAGTTGTCGATAGCGAGGGGCTGGGAGCGCTTTTCGCTGCATCCGCCGAGTCCCACGAGCGTAATTGCCATAAAGAGGAATAAATTTTTCATTTGAGATCGGGTTTACTTCATATGAGATTTATACTTAAATTTGCGCTTGTCAATAGCGATTTTTATGCGTATCTATCTATATTTTGCAGATAAAACTCTGATTTTTACCGATGAAACGTCGCCGGCACGTTTTTTTGCCGTCGATCTTCCGCAGGGCGGGCGTATTTCCCGGACGAAGATACTTAATTTTCTGGAAACTCACAATGAGGTTGCGGTTTGTACGCCCGATCCCGAGCAGGCGTTTTCCCTCTTCCGGCAGGAATTCGCTGCTGTCGAGGCTGCGGGCGGCGTGGTAGTGAACGATCGCGGCGAATATTTGATGATTCACCGCAACGGGCGCTGGGATTTGCCCAAAGGACATGTGGAGCCGGGCGAAAGTACGGCGGAATGTGCCGTGCGCGAAGTCGCCGAGGAAACGGGAGCTGTGGGTGCGGAGGTGGTTCGCTTCCTTTGCCGGACGTTGCATGCCTATTATATGCACGGGCGGTGGGAGCTCAAGGCTACGCACTGGTTCGAAATGCGCGTTTCTTCGAGCCGAGCCCTTAAACCTCAGCGGGAAGAGGGAATCGATGTGGCTGCGTGGTGTCCGGCCGCCGAACTGAAAGATCGGCTCGAAGGGATGTTTCCTACGGTGCGCCGGGTGTTCGAATGTTTGGAAAAATAGAGGCCGCTTTTCGTGCCGGATAGATAGAGGACGATTTTTCCGCCGGCCCGATGTCGCGGCCTGTCCGGGACAGGCGGTTCCTGCCTGATAATTTGCCTTGCCGTATCGGTTTCAGGCTGCGGTATTGTCCGGAACGAGGGTATCAACGAAAAAACCGGTGCGATCTGTACCGGGTTTTTCGTTGGGTATTCGGTATTACATCGGTATTACATCGCGCTGCCGTTCATGGCTTTGGCCATGGCTTCGGCGATTTGGTCGAGCGCTTTTTGGAGCTTGCCTCCGATCATCATACGCATCATCATATTCAGTTCCGCGTGCAGCACCAGCCGCATGCGGGTATCGTAGGGACCTGCCGGCTGCAACTGGATCCAGAAGGTGAAGTCGATGGGGACGCCGCCTTCGCCGCTCTGTATCTTGACGTATTTGGGAGCTTCCTTGGCCACGATTTGCAGATTGACGGTGAAGCCCTTGACTTTGAATGAACAACTGTTTTCGTCGGCCCGCCACTCTTCGACCTTGTCCTGCACCGCAGGAGTGAGATTGTCGAAGCGGCTGATGACCGTATAAATCTGTTCCGCCGAGCGGAGTATCTGTTGGTGTTTCGATTCGTATTTTTCCATTGTCGTGTGTTTGTCGTCAAAAGCGGCGATTGCTTTTTTTGCAAATTTTTCGCTTTTCCCGGGCGACCGTTTTTCGAAGCCCTTATTTTTCGGGGCCAAAGATAGTGAAAACTGGGAAAAACCGGGAACTTGTTCCCGGTTTTCCGAGGCGCATCCTATCTAAGACTATGTCAAAGATAGTGAAAGCCGAATGCTAATCCAAACTTAACTTTCTGTTTTCCTATTCCTTGCATGGTAGAGTTCACAAGTGTCCTCTGCGTATGCTTCGAATGTTGGTCGTTTGAGCCTGCCCCCCCCCTATTTGCTGCAAGGATGATAAAGTGTAGCGAGCCGAATCTGACCGGCGGGTTCCCGACTCCTTCCCGTTTCACGTTGCGGGGTGGGGAAACTTACTACGCCCGATATTCGTTTCGGCAGTCGGTCGTTCGAGCCGGGCTGGATCACACACTCTCTGTTGCAACCGTGTGCCGGATGATCTCGCCTGCTGGAGCCGGAGGGCGGGAAGTCTGTGTTGAGAAGTACTATACAGGGATATTGGGCCGAATCGGGAGTCAGTCGATTTCGATCGTGCGCTCTTCGTCGCCGCCGACGGCGATCCGCACGGTCATCACCTCTTCGGGCAGCAGCTCTTCGATCTTCTCGGGCCATTCGACCAGACAGAGATCCCCGGAGTAGAAATATTCTTCGTAGCCGAAGTCGTAAGCCTCTTCGAGCCGGTTGATCCGGTAGAAATCGAAGTGATAGATATTCTTCCCTTCGCGGGTCGTATATTGATTGACGATGGCGAAAGTGGGACTTGTCACCGTGTCGTCAGCTCCGAGCCGGGCGACGATTTCCCGGATCAGGGTGGTTTTGCCCGCCCCCATTTCGCCGCGGAAAACGACGACCGAGCGTCCTTCGAGCGCGTTTATGACGGCGGCCGCTGCGTGCGGCAATTCGTCCAGAGAGTCGATGTGGATGGTCTGCATGATTTATTGTTTGGGTTTTAGTACGATGTAGGGAACGAGCATCTCTTCCATCGAGATTCCCCCGTGCTGGTAAGTATTGCGGTAGTACCGTATGTAACGGTTGGCGTCGTTGTTATAGACCAGGAAATCGGTGTTGTAAGCGAAGATGTAACTCGACGACAGGTTGATCGACGGCAACTGGATGTCTTCCGGGCGGGTGATTTCATATACCTCGCGGGAGTTGTAGGCCAGGTTGCGGCCGGTTTTGTAGCGCAGGTTGGCCGAGGTTTCGCGGTCGCCGGTCACCTTCACCGGGTTGTCGATGCGGATCGTGCCGTGGTCCGAGGTGATGATTACCGTGTGTCCGCGTTCCGAGAGCAGGCGCAGCAGTGTCAGCAGGTCGGAGTGCTCGAACCACGAACGGGTGAGCGAGCGGAACGAGGCTTCGTCCTCGGTGAGTTCGCGGATGATGTCCGTTTCGGTGCGGGCATGCGAGAGGATGTCCAGGAAGTTATAGACGATCACCGAGAAATCGGCGTCGTAAATCCGCTGGATGTTGTCGATCAGCTTGCGGCCCGCTTCGGGGCGCACCAGTTTGTCGAAGGTGTATTTGTAGTTCTTGCCGCTGGAGGTCATCAGCCGTTGCAGAAACTGTTCTTCGTATTGGTTCTTGCCGCCCTCCTCGTTGTCGTTGAGCCACTTGTTGGGCATCAGCTTGTCGATGGCCAGCGGCATCAGGCCGGCGAAAATGGCATTGCGGGCGTACTGGGTCGCCGTGGGCAGGATCGCGCAGTAGAAATCGTCGGCCGCGATGTCGTAGTAGCCGCGCAGCAGGGGGCTGATCGAGCGCCACTGGTCGTAGCGGAAGTTGTCGATCAGCAGCAGCGTGGTCTTGGGATTCTCGTCTGCCACCGGGAAGATCTTCGACCGCATGAGCGTATGCGACATGACCGGGGTGGTTTCGTCGCGCTTGTTGATCCAGTCGTAGTAGTTCCTGCGGACGAACTTGCAGAACTCCTGATTGGCTTCGTGCTTCTGGTATTCGATGACCTCCTTGATACTTTGGTCGGTCGAATCGGAGAGCTCGATCTCCCAGTTCGTGATCCGGCGATAGACGTTGCACCAGTCGGCGAAGCTGTCGGCCATCTGGAGTGCCGAGGAGAGGCGTCCGAATTCCGCCCGGTAATCGGCTGTGGTCTGTTCGGTGACCAGTTGCTGGGAGTGGACGTTCTTCTTGATCGAGAGCAGCACTTGGTTGGGATTCACGGGTTTGATGAGGTAGTCGGCGATCTTCGACCCGACGGCCTTGTCCATGATGTTCTCCTCCTCGCTCTTGGTGACCATGATGACCGGAGTAGTGGGGCGTATTTCCTTGATTTTCGGCAGGGTTTCGAGTCCTGTCATACCCGGCATCATCTCGTCCAGGATGATGAGGTCGTAGTTGCCCTCCGTCGCCATGTCGATCGCGTCGTATCCGTTGTTGCAGGTATCGACTTCGTAACCTTTTCCCCGGAGGAAAAGCACATGGGGTTTCAATAGTTCGATTTCGTCGTCCACCCAAAGTATTTTGACCATATTCGCGGTTTTAGTTGAAACAAAGATAGTGAAAGCCGAGAGAAAACGGGACCCTGTCCCGGTTTCCCGAGGCGCATCCTATCTAAGACTATGTCAAAGATAGTGAAAGGTTGCGGGCTTGCCCGCCGGGATTGCCGAACCGGATCCTATCTTCTACAAAAATAGTGATTTTACCAATTATACAATGCGAATTTCGGGCAATTTATTGTGCCCGACGGACGAAACTTTCGGGCGGCGGTGTCCGGTTCCGGCTATCGGGTTGTTTGATAATGCGTTGCCTTTTTTCGGATATTCTTCGATACGGTCCGGCTCCGGTCGGCCCGCCGGGTATCGAAGTGCGGTTTTATGGCCCGGTATTTGAGTAAGGGGTTTCGAACTGCGGCGCGACGCGGGGGAGGTGAATTGCAAAAAAATGTTCTACTTTGTTGTGATATAATCAAATAAAACTTATATTTGCAGTCCCGAAATAGAGTTTAACTTATAAATATAAAGAGTATGACAAAGGCAGATATCGTTAGCGAAATCGCTAAAAGTACCGGTGCTGAAAAAGTACAGGTCCAGGCTATCGTCGAGGCTTTTATGGAGAGCATCAAGGGTTCCCTGGCGCAGAACAACAATGTATATCTCCGTGGTTTCGGCAGCTTCATCGTGAAAAAACGCGCGAAGAAGGTGGCTCGTAACATTTCCAAGAATACGACCATTACGATCCCGGCCCACAACATTCCGGCCTTCAAGCCTGCAAAGAGTTTTGCGGCAAAAGTTAAATAAATAATAGAAACTTTAAACAATTACAGTTATGCCGAACGGAAAGAAACATAAGCGTCACAAGATGGCGACCCACAAGCGTAAAAAACGTCTTCGCAAGAATCGTCACAAGAAAAAGTAGGTAGCACGCCTTAGTGCTAATTAAGGTAGATAAAGCTAAAAGGGTGCGAGGCCCTTTTAGCTTTACCTATTTTCCGATTCCCGCTCCGTTCGCAGGGCGGGATGTGTCGGATCGTCGGGAAAGGAGAGGACGATGTGTTTGTGAACGTATCACCGTATATCGAATCCGCTCCCGAAAAGCCAAAAGAGGCTTTTTGCGAAGGGAATGTGCCGCAATATCATCCTCTACGGACCAGGCGAGTTGAAAACAATGGAAGCCGGGCTGTGCTTCCCGAACGCCGAACAGCCGCAAACCCCATAATGTCAGAATCGTCGCCGCGGTCTGCGGGACGAAAATATATATGAACCGAGAATTAATAGTCAATGTAAACCCGACCGAGATTTCGATCGCCCTGTGCGAGGACAAGGTGCTGGTCGAGCTCAACAAGGAGCAGTGCCAGACGGGATTCGCCGTAGGGGATATTTATCTGGGCAAGGTGCGCAAGATCATGCCGGGGCTGAACGCCGCGTTCGTCAATATCGGCCATGAGAAGGATGCCTTTATCCACTATCTCGACTTGGGCTCCCAGTTCTCTTCGTTGCAGAAGCTGGTGGCGAGTTACCAGCCCGGCAAGCGGGGAATCCGCCTGGACGCGATGAAGCTGGAGCCGCCGATCGAAAAGTCGGGCAAGATCGGCTCCTACCTGCAGGTGGGGCAGACCGTTATGGTGCAGGTGGCCAAAGAGGCGATTTCCACCAAGGGACCGCGCCTGACGGCCGATATTTCGCTGGCCGGACGCAACGTGGTGCTGGTGCCTTTTTCGTCGAAGGTGTTCCTGTCGCAGAAGATCCGCTCGGCGGAGGAGAAGAAGCGGCTCAAGGGCATTGCAGCCGCCGTTTTGCCGAAGAATTTCGGCGTTATCATCCGCACGGCGGCTGTCGAGGCCAAGGACAGCGATATCGAACAGGATATCCGCTCCCTGTTGGACAAATGGCAGAAGACCCTGCAAAATATTCGCAAGAATCCCGCTCCGGCTCAGTTGATGAGCGAGATGAACCGGGCCAACACCATTATCCGGGATTCGTTGGGAGGCGCCTTTTCGCAGATCGTCGTGGACGACGAAGCGATGTACCATGAGATTCAAAACTACATCCGTCAGATCGAACCGCAGAGCGAGAAACTCGTAAAACTTTATAGGGGCAACGTCCCCATCTTCGACAATTTCGACATTTCGAAGCAGATCAAGTCGCTTTTCGCCAAGTACGTGTCGTTGCGCCGGGGCGCTTACCTGATTATCGAGCACACGGAGGCGATGAACGTCATCGACGTCAATTCGGGCAATCGCACCAAGGCGGAGGACGATCAGGAGCAGACGGCTTTCGATGTCAATCTGGCCGCTGCACGCGAAATCGCCCGGCAGCTGCGTCTGCGCGATTTGGGCGGTATCGTCATCATCGACTTTATCGATATGCACAAGGCTGCGAACCGTCAGTTGCTCTATGAGGAGATGAACAAGCTGATGGCCACCGACAAGGCCAAGCATACGGTGCTGCCGCTGACCAAGTTCGGGCTGATGCAGATCACCCGCCAGCGGGTGCGTCCGGTCGCCGTGCAGGATGTTACGGACGTCTGTCCCACGTGCAACGGCACGGGGCGTATCGAGCCGACCGTTCTGCTCGACAAGAAGATCGAGAACAAGATCTCCTATCTGGCCCAGGATGCGGGGCACAAATATATCAAGTTGCGCGTCAGCCCTTACGTTTCGACCTACTTGAATCACGGCCTGTGGTCGTTGCGCCGCCGCTGGATGTGGAAGTATAAGATCCAGTTGAAGATCGTGGCGGACCAGAGCGTCGGTATCGTCGATGTCCACTACTACGACAAGGAGGGCAAAGACCTGTATAAGGATTAGAGATACCGGATGCCGCAGGGACGGAGGCATGGGCTCGGTCGATGTGCCGGATGGGATTCGGCCCCTTTTACTGGCCGGAAGGCGGACGAAGTCCGGAGCCGGACAAAGGCGGAAGGTGGAAAGACATACATGTTCGGTCGCAGGTACGATCTGCAGCCGATACGAATACACGGAGTTGAATAATCGTTTGAGCGCCTTGCGGAATCGATTCCTGCAGGGCATCTTTTAGCTGGGCGGAATATGGGTCCCGGAAATAAACCGAATATCTTGCAGTTGATCGCCGGAGCGGAGCCTCTCGGCGCGATGCGTCGTGCGTACGATTCGGCGGGGCGGACCGTTCTTCTGCGCGATATGGTCGGCGGGGCTCTCTCGGTTTATGCCGCTGCCCTGATCGCCCGAACGGGCGGTACGCACGTCTTCGTGGCGGAAGACCGCGATGCGGCGGCCTACCTGCTCAACGACTTTTATGCCCTGCTCGACGAAAAACAGGTTTACTTTTTTCCGGGCTCCTACAAGCGTTCGATCGTTTACGGTACGGAGGATGCGCAGGGGGTCGTGCAGCGGACGGCGGCGTTGAGTGCCCTGCGGCGGGAAATGGCTGCGGGCGAATACCGGATTATCTGCACCTATCCGGAAGCTCTGGCCGAACGGGTGACCGACCCCGACTCGATGCGGCGCGAAACCGTGCGGGTGAAGGTCGGCGACCGGCTGGCGATCGGAGAGCTGGAGGAGTTGCTGGCCGATTCGGGATTCACGAAGGTGGATTTCGTTTACGAACCCGGACAGTATTCGCTGCGTGGCGGTATCTTCGACGTGTTTTCCTTTTCCGAGAGCAAACCTTACCGGTTGGACTTTTTCGGGGAAGAGGTGGATTCGATCCGCCGATTCGAGATTTCCAGTCAGCTTTCCGCCGACCGGCTGAACGAGGTGGAGATCGTTCCGAACCTGAACGGTTTTGCCGGGGATCGGATTTCGCTGCCTGCATTTGCAGGAGAGGTGATTTACTGGTTTTTCGATCCCGACTACGTACTGCGGCGCGTGAACGATCTGCGTCGCAAGGTTCTGGGGGAGATGGAGGAACCTGCGGAGATCGACACCCATCTGGTGAGCCGGAAGGTGTTGTTGCAGGACATGGCCGGGATGCGTTTGTTCGAATTGCGCGACAGCCTGAAGGAGCGGCCGGCCGATGCGACGGTCGCGTTCCGCACGGCTCCCCAGCCCAAGTTCAACAAGAATTTCGAATTGCTGGCCGACGACATCATTTCCAACGGACAGCGCGGTTATAAAACCTATATCCTGTCGGAAAACCGGGCGCAGCTCGAACGGCTGGAGAACATTTTCTACCAGTCGGGGCGTAAGGAGGCGCAGATCAACCCCCTGCCGATCACGCTGCATGAGGGTTTCATCGATCACGACCTGAAACTTTGTTTCTATACCGACCATCAGATTTTCGACCGCTACCAGCGCTATCGGATCAACGGCGAGATCAAGCGCGACGAGCAGATGACCGTCGCAGAGTTGAATCAGCTCCGCATGGGCGATTATGTGGTACATATCGATCACGGCGTGGGGCGTTTCGGCGGTCTGGTCAAGATCAACGAGAACGGCAAGGTACACGAGGCCATCAAGTTGATTTATAAAGATAACGATGTTTTGTTCGTGCATGTGCACGCCTTGCACCGTATTTCGCGCTACAAGAGCGGCGAAGGCGAAGCGCCCAAAATCTACAAATTGGGCAGCGGAGCCTGGCAGAAGCTCAAGACCGCGACCAAGAAGGCCGTCAAGGACATCTCGCGCGAACTGATCGCCCTCTATGCCAAGCGCAAGGCCAGCAAGGGATTTGCCTTTTCGCCGGATACTTATTTGCAGCAGGAGCTGGAAGCCTCGTTCATGTGGGAGGATACGCCCGACCAGCAGACCGCGACGCAGGCCGTCAAGCGGGACATGGAGTCCGATCAGCCGATGGACCGTTTGATTTGCGGCGACGTGGGCTTCGGCAAGACCGAAGTGGCGATCCGAGCGGCGTTCAAGGCTGCGACCGACGGCAAGCAGGTGGCCGTGCTGGTGCCTACGACGATTCTGGCCCTGCAACATTACCGCTCCTTCGTGCATCGGCTCCGGGATTTTCCCGTGAAGGTCGAATACCTCAATCGGACCAAGTCTTCGAAAGAGACGTCCCGTATTCTCTCCGAGCTGGCCGAGGGGCGCATCGACATCCTGATCGGTACGCACAAGATCCTGGGCAAGCAGGTGAAATTCCACGACCTGGGATTGCTTATCATCGACGAGGAGCAGAAGTTCGGTGTGGCGGCCAAGGAGAAGCTGACGCAGATGAGCGTCAATGTCGATACGCTGACCCTCACCGCAACGCCGATTCCCCGCACGCTGCAATTCTCGCTCATGGGGTCGCGCGACCTCTCCGTCATCTCGACGCCGCCGCCCAACCGACAGCCGATCATTACCGAATCGCATCTCTTTTCGGAGGAGATTATCCGCGACGCAGTCAATGCCGAGCTGGATCGGGGCGGACAGGTCTATTTCGTCCACAACCGGGTGGAGGATCTGATGACGCTTCAGGGTATGGTAACTCGGCTCTGCCCCCGGGCACGAGTGGGGATCGGTCACGGCAAGATGCCGGCCGAACAGCTCGAAAAGCTGATTATGGATTTTATCTACGGGGAGTTCGACGTGTTGATTTCGACCACGATCGTCGAAAACGGCATCGACATTCCCAACGCCAATACGATCATCGTCAATAATGCCCAGAATTTCGGCTTGAGCGATCTTCATCAGTTGCGCGGACGTGTGGGACGCGGCAGCCAGCGGGGGTATTGCTACCTGCTTTCGCCCGGCGACGAGCTGCTTACTCCGGATGCCCGGCGGCGCCTGCGGGCCATTGAGGAGTTCTCGGATCTGGGGTCGGGATTCAATATCGCCATGCAGGATCTCGACATTCGGGGCGCCGGCAATCTGTTGGGCGCCGAGCAGAGCGGCTTTATCGCTGACATCGGTTTCGAAACCTACCAGAAGATCATGCAGGAGGCGATCGCCGAACTCCGCTCGGAGGGACTCGAGATGCCCGGCATGAGCGATGCCGAGCAGGGCGTGGTCGATAAGATGAGCTATATTTCGGACAGCGTGATCGAAATCGACGTCGAGGCCGAGCTGCCCGACTCCTACGTGCAGCAGCCCGCCGAGAAGCTGCGCTTGTACCGGGAGCTGGATACGGCTCGCAACGAGGAGATGCTCAAGAGTTTCGAGGCCAAGCTGATCGACCGCTTCGGTCCGTTGCCCCGGCCCGCTGCCGAGCTGCTCAATGTGGTTCGCCTGCGGTGGGAGGCCGTGCGGCTGGGTATGGAGCGCGTGAAGGTCAAAAACGGCTTGATGATCGTCCATTTCGTAGGCGACGACGATTCTCCTTACTACAAGAGCGATACGTTCATGGAGCTTTTGCGCAAAGTGACGCAGCGCCCCGACCGATTTGTTCTCAAGCAACACAATAATCGCCTGGCGATGACCGTTAGGGGGATTAAGGATGTCGCAGCGGGATACGAGGTGCTTAAATCTTTGTAGAAAGAGCTGGGGAGTATAATCATAATGTTTTGATGTATGGACTTGCCCGAACGCGACCGATATGCCTCGTCTTTTTCCCGAAGTTCCTCCCTCGGGAGAAGGCCGGAGGACGGCATAACGCTCCGCAGGGTTGTGGGGTGCCGCCGAAATCGGTAAGAGAACGGTCGTGGTAACCGAAAAGTATATAACTGCTATAAAAACTGAATCCGGACGGTTGTGAACGATTCGTGCCGCAGTGAACTTGGAGAACGGCCGTGCCGGACGGAAAGAACGAAGCAAAAAATTCAACGATGAACCTGACGATCGACATGGGTAACACGCGGGTCAAGTACGCTGTATTTGACGGCGGTACCGTCGTTTCCGACGGATGTTCGGAAGAGTTCGACGAGGCGGTGATAGATCGGATTCTTGCTGCTCATCCCGGTATTACGCAGGCTATTGTTGCGACTACGCGCGGTCCGGTCGATGACACCGTCGCGCTGGTGCGTCGCCGCATCGGGCGCTGTCTGCGGCTCTCTCCGCAACTTCCTCTTCCCATTCGTAACGGTTACACTACGCCCGAAACTCTTGGGGAGGACCGTCTTGCGGCTGCCGTCGGCGCTGCGTCGCTCTACCCGGGCCGCAATCTGTTGATCGTGGATTTCGGGACGGCCATTACCATCGATCAGGTTTCTGCCGACGGGGTTTTCCGGGGCGGTAATATTTCTCCCGGCGTACAGATGCGCTTCCGGGCCTTGCACGATTATACGGCGGCGCTTCCCCTGTGTGAATCCTGTGAGGACCAGACGCTTTTGGGGCGTTCGACCGTCGAGGCGATCCGGCAGGGCGTGATGAACGGCATCGCCTTCGAAATCGAGGGGTATATCGCCCGGCTGTTTCCGGAAATCGATGCGTTGTCGATAATTTTTACCGGCGGGGATGCAAAATTCTTTGTTAAACGAATTAAAAATACGATATTTGCACATTGTGATTTGGTCTTTCTGGGGCTGAACCGAATTTTAGAGTATAATGCAAGTGAAGAAAGCCGTCGTTAAACTGTGCCTCGCGCTGGCTGTCGTGATGCCGGGCATGGCATGGGGACAAACCAGCAGTATCAACGCTTTTTCGCCGTATTCGATGTACGGTCTGGGTGAGCTGCGGACCCCGGGAACGCTTCAGACACGTTCGATGGGCGGTGTCGGCGTCGGTATGCGTAATGCGGCTGCTGTCAATTTGCTCAATCCGGCGGCTTACAGTGCCGTGCGCCCCAAGTCGTTCCTTTTCGATTTCGGTCTTGAAGGGCAATGCTTTTACAATTCCCAGAAATATTACGGGCAGACGCTCAATACAAGTTATTATACGGTCAATTTCCACGACATTGCGTTTCAGTTGCCGATTGCCAAGCATTTGGGGTTGGGCTTCAGCCTGACGCCTTACAGCAGCGTCGGTTACCGGATGAAACAGGAGGTGGACGACGATGAAATCTGGGGTAATATCGGCCGCGTGCAGTACCAGTGGGACGGCGACGGCGACGTGACGGAGGTGAAGCTCGGCTTGGGCTGGGAGATCTTCCGCGGATTCTCGATCGGAATAGCTGCCCAGTACTATTGGGGCGACATTCAGCGGATTTATAAAACCGCTATTTTGGAGAATATAACCGGAGGAGGTCTTATCGCAGACGCGACGGGAACCGAAACCTACAGCGTTTCCCGTTTTAAGGGACAGTTCGGCGTACAGTGGTCCCCGATCAGCAACCGTCGGCGTATTCTGACGATCGGTGCGACCTACGATATCGGCGGCGACTTGAATCCGAATGTGACGACGAAGGTGCAGACCGGCGATATTTTCAATACGGTCGCTATGGATATGGGAAATCGTCTGGGGCTCAAGCTGCCCCAGCAGGTTGCCGTAGGTATTTATTACAACACGCCTAAAATAGCTGTGGGGGCGGATTACGTCTATCAGGACTGGCGAAGCGGCAATTCTCGGTTGGTCGAGAAATCCGCAGCCGGTTTCGATGTGGCTTACCGGAACACGAATACGGTTAAACTCGGGGTCGAATACACCCCCAATAAAGCGGATGTACGCAGCGCATTGAAACGCTGGTCCTACCGGGCCGGAGTTCGTTATGGTACCTATAACCAGACTTTCGGCGGAGTGGATGTCAATGAATACGCCGTGACGCTGGGCGTCGGTATTCCCCTGACGGTGTTGGGCGGCATATTGGGTGCGTCGTCGGTCGATCTGGGAGTCGAAGTCGGCGGACGCGGCAGTTTCAAGGCGATCAACGAACAGGTGAGTCTGGTTAAACAGACCTATTTCAAATTTTCGCTGGGCGTGACATTGTTCGGTGATTATTGGTTCGTTCGTCCGAAATACGATTAAACCACACATAAAAAATAAATTATAAAGAAGAATATGAATCGCATGAAAATTTTGCTGTCGGCAGTATTGGTGTTCGCTGCGACAGCTTCGATCGCCCAGGATTTCAGTGACCCTCGGTACGCTCCGTGGGGAGATACGCCCGAACAGCGTAAGCAAAACATTCTGACGAGCAACCTGCTGAAGGAAGCTGTCGATACCCGCGATTACGACGCAGCCGCTGTTTATTTCCGTACGCTTGCACAGGAGGCTCCTTCGGCTTCCGAAGCGACCTTTATTCGGGGGGCACAGGTTTATTCGAACAAGATGCAACGCGCACAAGACCTGAATGAGAAAAAAGCTCTGCTCGATTCGCTGATGATGATTTACGACCTGCGTGTACAGTATTTTCCTTCCAGTCCCAATTACGGTACGGCTTATGTCCTTGACCGTAAAGCCCGTGAATATCTGACTTTCAATCCTTCCGACCGGGAAGGCGTGCGCAAGTTGTATAAGGAGGCGATCGAAGCCGGTTTGCAGAGCGGTTATGCTGCGCTGCCGGATGTCGCATTGGTGTATTTCAGCAATTTGTGCGATGATTATAAGATGGGCGAGGTCTATCCGGATGCCGTTTTGGATGAGTACGCTCGTCTGGCTCCGATTTTCGAGAGTGATGCTCCTGGAGTAAAGGAGGCGAAAACACAGTTCGATACCTGTTTTGCGGGTAGCGGTGCTGCCGATTGCGAGAATTTGGAGAAGATGTTCCGTCCGCGTATCGAAGCGGCTCCGGAGGATATGGAGTTGCTCAAGCAGACGGTTTCGCTGATGTCCCGTTCGCAGTGCAGTTCCGAATTTTTCCTTCAGATCGCCGAAAAATATTATGCGATGGAACCTTCTGCCCAGACGGCCATGATGCTGGCTCAAGGATTCCAAGAGCGGGGCGACTTCGCCAAATCGACTACTTACCTGCGTGAGGCGATTGCTGCCGAACAAGACGCCGTTCAGAAAGAGTTGCTTCTGGTGCGTTTGAGTATGACCGAACTGGCAGCCAAGAATCCTACGGCGGCTGCAGTTGCGGCTAATGAGGCCAAGGCGCTGAATCCCAATAACGGTATGGCTTATTTCGCCTTGGCGCAGGCTTATGCGGCTTCGGCTGCATCCTGCTCCGGACTGGAGGGTCAGGCTATTTTCTGGGTCGCTTACGATACGATGACGCAGGCAGCCAACCTGCTTGCCAACGACGCCGATGCCGGCAATTTCGCTCAGACGGCGCGTGATGCGGCAGCAAACTACCGTCGCGGATTCCCGACTGCCGAGGAGTGCTTCTTCAACGAATTGATGGAGGGTGCACGTTATACGATTACCTGCGGTCCGGCCCGCGGTATCGTGACGACCGTACGCCCCCGGTAGCGACATAGTTTGTACGAACGATGCTCCGAAGCATTCAACGATATGCACAGGTAGCACTTCTCATCGTGGGAAGTGCTATCTTGCTATATTCGTGCGACAAGGAGTCGGTGGCCGAAGAGCCTAACGATGAGGCTTTGATGACCGAGTACAGCGAGCATTTGACGATGACCAATACGGAGAACGGCCGGAAATCCTATGTTTTTACGGCTCCTTTGGTGGAAGGTTACTCTTTGGCAAAAGAGCCTTATCAGGAATTTCGCAAGGGCGTGGATATCGTGACATATCAGAAGGACAGTATCGGAGCGGTCGATGCTACGCTAACGGCTAACTATGCGATTCATTACGGGAATCGGAAATTATGGGAAGCCAAAGGAAATGTCGTAGTGAAAAAATCCAACGGACAGGAGCTCTACACCCAGCAGTTGTTCTGGAACGAGAAAACGCGCCGGATCTGGTCTAACGTCGATTCCAAGATCGTGGAAGAGAGCGGAAATTCCTACATCGTCGAAGGATTCGAGTCGGACGATCAGTTGAAAGACTGGAAATTTCGCCGAATCAAAGGGCGTATGTGGGTCAATATCGAGCCGACACGGGACGCGGATTCTACGTCGGTGAAACCCGTTGCGGACAATGTTTCCGCTGCGAAGGAGGCAGTTTCCGAACAGCCTGTCAAACCGGCCCGGCCGATACGGGGGAACGACCGGAAAATTCAACTGACTCCCGTAGAAAGTAACGATCGTTCCTTATGATAACTTCGGTGTTTATAATTCTGCTGATGTTGTTGCTTTCGGCTTTTTTTTCGGGGATGGAGATCGCTTTTACGAGCAAGAACCGCCTGAAACTGGAGATCGACCGGAAGCAGAGTCGGCTGTTCAATTTCATCGCCGACATTTTTGCCCGTCACCCCGGGCAGTACATCACGACGATCCTGGTCGGGAATAATATCGCCCTGGTTATCTATTCGCTCTATATGTCGCTGTTGTTGCGCTCGCTCGCGGCGGCAGTGGGTTGGACGGAGATCGCTCGCGGCGGGTCCGTCGTTCTGGAAACGGCGGTTTCGACAATCATCATCATCTTCGTCGCCGAATTTCTCCCGAAATCCGTTTTCCGGAACAGCCCGAATTTTTATTACCGCCTGTTTGCTCCTGCGATCTATTTCTTTTATCTGCTGCTTTTTCCGATCGCCAAGCTGACGACCTGGATTTCCCAGGGGATTTTGTGGCTGATGGGGCGTAAGCCGAAGGTTGCGATGATGGAGCCCATTTTCGACCGGACCGATCTGGCCAGCTTGTTCGAATCGGGGAAGCCGGAGGCGCAGCATGAACCGGATAATGAGATCAAACTCTTTCAGAATGCCCTGGATTTTGCCGATTTGCGCGTGAGGGATTGCATGGTTCCCCGTATCGATATGGAGGCGGTCGATATCGATGATACCTCGATCAAAGCGCTTACGGCGCGTTTTGTCGAGAGTAAGTATTCCCGTATTTTCGTCTGGAAAGAGAGTGTCGATAATATCGTCGGCTATGTCAATTCGAAGTCGCTGTTCCGGCATCCGACGTCGATCGATGAGGTGCTGATGGAGGTGCAATACGTCCCGGAGACGATGCCGTTGCAAGCACTCATGCAGCGGCTCATCCGTCATAAGAGCAATATTGCGGTCGTGATCGACGAGTTCGGCGGTACGGCCGGTATTATCTCTTTGGAGGATGTTCTGGAGCAGATTTTCGGCGAAATCGAAGACGAGCACGATGTGCCCGACCTTACGGAGAAACAGGTCGGCGATTCGGAATTTGTCCTTTCGTGCCGATTGGAAGTGGAATATCTCAATGAAAAATACGGGCTTGCCATACCCGAGAGTGACGAGTACGAAACGCTGGCCGGGTATATCATTTTCCGGTATGAAGGGCTGCCGGCGGCCGGAGAAACCGTGCGTTTCGAGCATCTTGAGATCAAGATTCTGCGCAGGACCCGTTCCCGGTTGGAGTTGGCGCGCGTGAAACGGTTGTAGTTTACGGGATATTTTCGACCGGTGAAGGGCAAGTGCGTTTTTTCGATATGCCGGATGCGGAAAATGACGAAAGAATTTGGTCGTTTATCATGGTTTTCAGAATATATTTATTATCTTTGAACACTCATTTTGAAACAATAAATTAAAATAGTTTATATGGCAAGTTTAAACACGTTACGGACCAGATTCGGTGTGGTTTTGTCGATTATCATCGCGTTTGCACTGCTGGCATTCATTCTCTCGCTTAAAACGGATATGGGACTTTCGGGTAACGACCCCAAGGTCGGTGTGATCGACGGTTCGAAGATCAGATATTCGGAATATATTGAGGTATACAACAACCTGAAAGACCAGAGCAACATCTCCGAAAGTAATGAAGAGCAGATGGATCAGTTGGCTGAAATGGCTTGGCAGACTCTGATTGCCAACCACGTGTACTTGCCCGGTTTCGAGAAGATGGGAATCTCGGTGACCGATGCCGAGCGTGAGGGACTTATCAGCGGCGAGTATTATTCCGGGACGATGGCTGCGGCTTTCACCGACCCCCGTACAGGACAGTACAGTGTGGAGGGTGTGAGTGATTTTATCGCCCAGGCAACCGGAAATCCCCAGATGCAATATATGTGGGGGGCTTTGGTCGGACAGGCTATGCGGGAGCGCGAAATCAATAAGTATAACGGCTTGGTCAAAGGCGGTGTATATGTCAATCGGCTGGAAGCGGAAGAAGGCGTCGATGCGCAGAATAAGACTTTCAGCGGTTCTTGGGTCGGCAAGCGTTATCACGATATGCCTGATTCTCTGTTCTCGGTTTCCGATTCCGAAATCAAGGCTTATTACAATAGCCATAAGGCCCGTTATGAGCAGAAACCTTCGCGCACGCTCTCTTATGTGGTGTTCGAAGTGGCTCCGAGTGCAGAGGATATGGCGACTTTGGAGAAGACCGTTCGGGAAGTCGGCGATGAATTTGCCGCGTCGGACGATCCGAAAGCATTTGCCAAGAATAACCGTTTCGGTAAAATTACAGACAATTATCGGTCGGTTGCCCAGCTTCTGGACGATGAGGCCGAAGCGCTGGCCAACGGCAAGCAGTATGGTCCCGTCCTGAAGAACGATACCTGGACGATGACCCGTGTCGTTGAAACTTTGAACGCTCCGGATTCCGTGGGCGTCCGCCATATTGTACTCACCTACGACCAACGCGACCTGGCCGACAGTCTGATGACGGCTTTGCGGCAAGGTGCGGATTTCGCACAGGCGGCTCGTACCCATTCGCTCTATATGCAGGATGTCGGAAATGGAGGCGATGCGGGCGTGATGCCTTTCTCTGCATTCCCGGACGAGCTTTCGGGACTTCTTTCGACGGCTAAGCAGGGGGATATTCTCCGTGTCGAAGTGGGTGACGTTATTCAGATTTTACAGGTTTATCGTCTGGACAAACCTTCGAAGCACATGCGCCTTGCGACGATCACTTATCCTGTTGAGGCTTCGTCGGCGACCCGTCGCAATGTGCATAGTCAGGCAAGTCTTTTCTCTGTCGAGGGCAAGGGTTCTGTCGATGCGTTCAACGAGGCAGCGAATAAGGGAAACCTCACTCCTCGTGAAGCGAAACTCACGCAGGGTGACCGTCTGCTGCGGGGACTGGCTGATTCGCATGAATTGGTGCGCTGGGCATACGATGCCAAGGTGGGCGCGATTTCCGAGATTTTCCCTGTGGGTGATGACTATGTGGTCGCAGTGGTAACTGAGATCGACAATGAGGATTATACGCCGATCGAGAAAGTAGCGAACAATATTCGCCAGACGCTTATAACCGATAAGAAGTTTGAAAAGATCGTCAGCGAAATGAAGGGTTCGACTATCGAAGAGGTCGCCCAAAACCTTGGTACCGAAGTCGTTCCTTTCGAAGATGTCCGTTACGGATCGTTCTTTATCCGTAACATGGGTGTCGAGCCTCGTGTGATCGGAGCGATTACCGCAACGGAGCAGACGAATACGCTGTCCGAGCCGGTCAGGGGAAATGTAGGTGCTTATGTTTTCGTGGTGACGGATATTCAGGAGGCGGAAACTCCGCAGAGTATCGAAGCTGAAAAGGTACGTGCCGAGGCGTCGTCGCAGGGGATGATTCAGCGTCGTCTGTTCGATTTCCTGGAGCAGATGTCGAATGTGGAGGACTTGCGCGGCAAGTATTTTTAACCGTTACCGGTAGATTTTTTCCGGAATAGTTCCGGCCGAAAAAGAGGGATGTAGCTTATACATTCCTCTTTTTTATTGTCGTTATTGCGATGGCATAGGGGGATGACTTCTCTTCTTAAAAGCGATAAGAGCCGGTTTCCTGACTTCTCTTTTGTGAGGTGCTCGGAGTGGTAGTCCGGCCAATCCGCCGTTCTCTTTTTCCGCATCTTCGAAATGTCCGTGATTTTATCGTATATTCCGGAAGTCTTCGGGGCTGGGGGAGGAGAACGACGGCCTCGGCAGTCGAGGTTTTTGCCGGATAGGTGTTTGCGGTATGAAATCGGCTGTTTTCGAGAGCCGGGGGGGGAGGATATTCGCTGTCTGTCTAACGGGAAATATGGCCTACAAACATAATTTGTAGGGTTTGTGGAAATGGCACTGTGACAGCATGTATTCGGTCGTTGTTTGAGATCCGCCGCTGTATTTGCGCGGACTCTGGATGTGAGGCCGGCGATGGAATTATGAAGGTCGATGGCAAAGTTCTTTTTCGGTCGGCCGGTTCGCTTCCCCCCCCCATTAAAAAGCCCCGCATCAAAAGATGCGGGGCTTTGATAATAACAGAGGAGTGATCCGGATTATTTCTGCTCGTCGAGCAGGATCTCCATGATCTTGATCGCTGCGGTCGCAATCGGGGTACCGGGGCCGAAGATGGCGGCGGCACCGTCACGATACAGCTCATCGTAATCCTGTGCCGGGATCACACCGCCGACGATGACGATGATATCCTCGCGGCCCAGTTTCTTGAGTTCGGCGATGATCTGCGGAACGAGCGTCAGGTGGCCGGCGGCCAGCGACGATACGCCCACTACGTGAACATCGTTCTCGACAGCTTGTTTGGCTGCCTCCTCGGGAGTCTGGAACAACGGACCCATATCGACATCGAAGCCGATGTCGGCGTAACCGGTCGCAACGACTTTGGCGCCACGATCGTGTCCGTCCTGACCGAGTTTGGCGATCATGATGCGCGGCTGGCGGCCCTCCTTCTTCGCGAATTTGGCAACCAGTTCCTTCGCGTGTTCGAATGCGGGATCTGATTTCACTTCTGAACTATATACACCTGAAATGGAACGAATAACTGCTTTGTAACGTCCTACGACCACCTCGCAGGCATCCGAAATCTCGCCCAGCGAAGCGCGTACCTTGGCGGCCTCGATAGCGAGTTCCAGCAGGTTGCCCTTGCCGGTCTTGACGCATTCGGTGATGGCCTCGAGCGCCTTCTTCACGGCTGCTTCGTCGCGGTTTGCACGCAACTCCTTCAGACGTTTGATCTGGCTCTCGCGTACGGCCGTGTTGTCCACAGCCAGAATATCGATCGGAGCTTCGTGATCCAGACGGTATTCGTTTACGCCGATGATCTTCTCGATGCCCGAGTCGATGCGGGCCTGCTTGCGGGCTGCCGCCTCCTCGATACGCATCTTCGGAATACCGGTTTCGATGGCCTTGGCCATACCGCCCAGCTTCTCGACCTCCTCGATACGCTCCCAGGCCTTGTGGGCGATCTCGTTGGTGAGGGTTTCGATGTAGTAGGAACCCGCCCAGGGATCTACTTCGCGGCAGATGTTGGTTTCCTCCTGGATGTAGATCTGGGTGTTACGGGCGATACGTGCCGAGAAGTCCGTCGGCAAGGCGATCGCCTCGTCCAGTGCGTTGGTGTGCAGCGACTGGGTGTGGCCCAGAGCGGCTCCCATCGCCTCGATAGCCGTACGGGCTACGTTGTTGAACGGATCCTGCTCGGTGAGTGACCAGCCCGAGGTCTGGCTATGCGTACGCAGCGCCAACGATTTCGGGTTCTTGGGGTTGAATTTTTTGACGATCTTCGCCCAGAGCATACGTGCCGCACGCATTTTGGCGATCTCCATGAAGTGATTCATGCCGATCGCCCAGAAGAACGACAGACGGGGTGCGAAAGCATCCACCGACATACCGGCTGCAACGCCCGCACGCAAGTACTCCAGACCGTCGGCCAGCGTGTAGGCCAACTCGATGTCGGCCGTGGCGCCTGCCTCCTGCATGTGGTAGCCGGAGATCGAAATCGAGTTGAACTTCGGCATGTTCTTCGAAGTGTATTCGAAGATATCGGCGATGATCTTCATCGAGAATTTCGGCGGATAAATATAGGTGTTGCGCACCATGAACTCCTTGAGGATGTCGTTCTGGATCGTACCCGACAGTTGATCGAGGGTGCATCCCTGCTCCAGACCGGTCACGATGTAGAACGCCAGGATCGGCAGCACGGCGCCGTTCATGGTCATCGACACCGACATCCGATCCAGCGGAATGCCGTTGAAGAGCACCTTCATATCCTCCACCGAGCAGATCGACACGCCGGCCTTACCGACGTCGCCCACTACGCGCGGGTGATCGGCGTCGTAGCCGCGGTGTGTCGCCAGGTCGAATGCCACCGACAGACCCTTCTGTCCGGCAGCCAGGTTGCGGCGATAGAATGCGTTGGACTCTTCGGCCGTCGAGAAACCGGCGTATTGGCGGATGGTCCAGGGACGCATCACGTACATCGTCGAATAGGGACCGCGCAGGAACGGGGCGATGCCTGCCGCGTAGTTCAGGTGCTCCATGCCTTCGAGGTCTTCGGCCGTATAGGCGCCCTTGACGGGGATGCGCTCGGCCGTCAGCCACGGCTCCACCTGTCCGCAGCCTTTCGAGGCGCAGCAGCTCTTCTGCTGGCCTGCGTCATATGTCAGTTCTGAAAATTTAGCTCTCATGATTAGATTCCCATCTCTTTAAGGTAGAACTTAAGTGTTTCCAAGACGTTCGACTTCACGTTGATGAAGTTGGTGATGCCCTGCGCTTCGAGTTCGGGTGCGCAGGCGGGCGCTCCGGCAACCACGAGGATCGCCTTGCCGCCGAGCAGATCACCCTGACGGATGCCGCCGGTGGCGCTGCCGTGGAGGTTTTGTACCGCATGGTGCGTGCTGCTGAAAAATCCGTGTAAAATTTTTGCAAAGCCCTCTGCTATTTTCCCGCAGAGGGCTTTCTTTTTAGCAAAAAATCAGGTAGAATGGGGAGGAAGACCTATGCCGAACCAAAAGCACCGCGAGGGGCTGTTTTTTCTGCTGTGCCTTGCCGCCGCAGGGATCTGTGCAGGGCTGGCGTTCCGGTTTGCAGTGCCGCTGCAAGCACAGACCCCGCAGACACTGCCGGACACAAAGGCGCTGGCGGCGTACACACAGGTGGAGCTGAACACAGCAGATGCAGACGCTTTGTGCACCCTGCCCGGCGTCGGTTCCCGCAATGCACAGGCTATTCTGGACTACCGGGCGCAGCACGGCCCGTTTGCACAGGTGGAGGATGCCGTGCAGGTGCCGGGCATTACCCAAGCAATGGTGGATTCATGGGCAGGGCAGGCGTATGTCCGCTGAAAAGAGGGCAGCCCGCTTTCTGCCTTGGTCAAAGAGGAAATACGGAGATTTATTGTTATGAGTGACGAATCGATCTTTATCAACCGCGAACTGAGCTGGCTGGATTTCAACCGCCGCGTTCTGGCGCTGGGCAAGGACAAAAACGTCCCGCTGGGCGAGCGGATCAAGTTTCTGGCAATTTACGGCTCCAATCTGGACGAGTTTTTCATGGTGCGCGTGGGCTCCTTGCAGGAGCGCGCAAACCTTGAGCAGAGCAAGACCAAAAAGGAAAAGCGGGAAAACAAGACCAACATGACCGCCGCCGAGCAGCTGGCCGCCATTATGCCCAAAACGGCGCAGCTGCAGGAGGAATGCGATAAATTCTACGCAAAGGCGCTGGAAAATCTGGCAGAGAACGGCTACCATAAGGTGGATTTCGACCACCTGACCAAGGAAGAAGAGCATCTCTGGAAAAAATACTTCCAGTCGGAACTGTTCCCCATCCTCAGCCCGCAGATCGTAGATAACCGCCACCCGTTCCCGTTTTTGCGCAACAAGGAGATCTACCTTGGCGTGCTGCTCAAGGAAAAGCACACACAGGAGCAGAGCCTTGGCATCGTGCCCATCTCTAGCCAGATGGAGCGGATGCATTTTATCAAAAAGGACGGCGCTGTGCAGTTTGCCCTCACCGAGGAACTGGTACTGCACTATGCGTCCAACATCTTCGGCAAGGATTCCATTCAGGAAAAATGCCTGTTCCGGGTCACCCGCAACGCGGATATCGATGTAAAAGAGGGCATGATGGATCACGATATTGATTATCGCGAGATCATGACCGAGCTGCTCCGGCGCCGCCGCAAGCTGGCCGCTGTCCGTTTGCAGATCACGCCCGCCCCCGCACCGGAGGTGGAGCGGCTGCTGTGCAGCCGTCTGGAACTGACCCGCAAGCGGGTGTTCTTGCAAAAGAGCCCGCTGGACCTGAGCTTCTTCTTTAAGCTTTCCGGCCGCATGGAGGCCGAGGGCCACCCGGCGCTGTTTTACACCCCCGCACGCCCCATGCTGCCGCCGCCGGACTATGATCTTGCCACCGAGGTGCAGAAGCATGACGTGCTGCTCAGCTATCCGTACCAGTCCATCCGTCCCTTTATCACCATGCTCAAAAAGGCCGCACAGGACCCGGACGTCATCTCTATCAAGATGACCCTCTACCGCATGGCGCGGGAGTCCCAGATCGTGCAGGCGCTGATGGAAGCAGCCGAAAACGGCAAGGAAGTGGTGGCGCTGGTAGAGCTGCGCGCCCGCTTTGACGAGCAGAACAACATCGACTGGTCCAAGCAGCTGGAAAGCGCCGGCTGCACCGTCATCTACGGCTTCGAGGACTACAAGGTGCAC
>OIQM01000138.1_pt1 | contig 23997 bp, 18 predicted proteins | sample 1586021 | NCBI WGS metagenome assembly OIQM01 (sample SAMN02675049, study PRJEB24791) | human gut metagenome, SKBSTL061 | isolation source: stool | host: Homo sapiens | place: USA
CTATCGCCCCTCATTTCTATTTTATCTTGTTTGTACCCCTTGTACACCGATGTTTGACAAGTTTTAGAGAAAAGCGTATAGTTAAAAGTGCTAAAAATGTTGTCAGAATGCGAAAAGTGTTATCTGATAACGATTTGAACGGCAAAAATAAAAATGTAGGAGGAAATCATGAAAAAGTATCTGCTGAGCATCCTGGTGGCGTTCTGCATGGTGCTCTGCCTTACGCCCATGGCGGCGTTCGCAGACGACGTGCCGATGACCATCAACATCGACGTGGGGGGGGGGGTAACACGGACGCAAGTCCCGATTACAAAATAGAAGATGATTCAATCAAGCTTCTCAAGCGGGATGTGACCTACGTACTTACGGGAACGACGGATAGAAAGATTTACATCTGGGGCAGGAACAGTGAAAATGAAGCTGGCGAAGCCACCTATATCCGTGCAAACAATGTAGTTGTGAACGGTGGCATTGAAAGTTATAACCAAGTGAAACTGGTGCTTGAAGTACCAGAAGGAACGGATAACACAATTGCAAAGGTGTATGCACATGATTTGAAGATTTACGGTGCCGGTACGTTGCATTCGAACAAACTTGGCGTGAAGCAGGCGACAAGTTTCTTGCCCAGCGCACTGCACATTACGGATACGAAGGTTATCGTAAATTGCCCAGCCAATTATTCCGGCGAATGGAATGGCGCTTGTGTGTTGGATGGCAATGCGGATGTGTTGTATACAGCCTGTGGAGATTGTGCGCCGCTGCAAATCGGTGTGAAGCTTGGCGACAACACCCACTCGTTAACGATGAAGGACAGCGCCAAGCTGCGCTGTCTGCATGCGGAACCGGATACGCCGTCGGCGTATTCGGTGAACGGATTGGAAATTTTTAATGGCGCAAACCTGACAATGAGCGGCAACAGCCATCTGGAAGTGCAGGGTAGGCCTACGTCCGGCAACTATGCAGGTTATGGTCTGGTTTCTCCTGCGAATGTCAGCGTGACAGAAAATGCTAGCATCAAGGCGACCGGGTATGACGTGGCGCTTAGTGTGGGTGGAGATCTTGCAATTTCCGGCGGCAATGTTGAAGCAAAGAGTGAAAACAGCAATGGCATTTACGCAGACGGGCAGCTGAAAATCTCTGATGGTGCAAAAGTGAATGCTTCCGGCTACTACCCGGCGCTGTTTGGCAATGGGGGTGTTTCCATTGAAAGCGGCAGTCAGGTCGAGGCAACCTCCACCGGAGATGCAGGAATCTTCTCGCGTGGGGATGTTTCGATTCAGAACAGCACTGTGAAGGTCAGCGAAGCTGAAAACTACTATGCCGTCACTGCGAATGGTACGACCACTGTAACAGGCTCCTGGGTCGAGACGAACCACGAGAATTCCGTCAACGGCAGCATTACCGACAGCGTACTCTTCAACGGCGATTCCGGCACGGTCATCGGCAATGCGACACTGCTTGGCAATACAACGCTGGACGCGGGCAAGACGCTCGTCATCCCGGAGGGCGCGTCCCTGTCGGTCGGTGCGGGCAACACCTTCACGAACAATGGCGTGGTCACGGTCAAGGGCGGCTTCTCCACAGATGGCGGCACGCTCGTCTGCAACAACCATTCCGGCGGCACGGCCACCTGCACGGCGCCGGCGCATTGTGATGTCTGCCAGAAGTCCTACGGCGACAAGAACCCGGCCAACCACACGGCGTTGCAGCATGTGGACGCCAAGGCAGCTACCACTGAGGCCGAGGGTAATATTGAGTACTGGTACTGCGCAGACTGCGGTAAGTACTACAGTGATGCCGCTGCGGCGAACGAGATCACACAGGCGCAGACGGTGACGGCAAAGCGGATGCCGGAGTTCACCGCGACCCCGACGCCTGCCCCCACTGCCGCACCGACCACTGCACCTACGGCCACCCCGAAGCCGACTACGGCTCCGACAGCCGCGCTCACCCAGACAGCCGCGCCCACCCCGACGGCGACCCCGCAGGTGACGGCAACGATCCCCCAGACCGGGGACACCGGCAGCGTGACGCTGCTGCTTGCCCTGTTCCTCCTGAGCGGCGGCGCATGTCTCGGCATGGCGGTTTCCAAAAAAGTAAAACAGTAAACGCATTAGCGGCAGGTAAGGCATCTGCCGCTATTTGTTTACAATTTCCCGGTGGATTATCCTGCCTGCGGCGTGGTACAATACACGTATCATAAAACAAAAGGGGCGTTCCGCATGTGTACAGCTGCAACCTATACAACCGACAGTTTCTACTTTGGCCGTAATCTCGATTATGAATTTTCCTACGGCGACGAGGTTACCGTCACGCCGCGGGCCTACCCGTTTGCTCTGCGCTGCATGGGGGACTTCCGCACAAAATATGCGATGATCGGCATGGCCTACGTGGCGGGGGAGTACCCGCTCTACTATGACGCCGTCAATGAGAAGGGCCTGGGCATCGCAGGGCTGAACTTTGTCGGCAATGCAGTCTACCACCCGGCGCAGGATGGCAAAAGCAACGTCGCCCAGTTTGAGCTGATCCCCTGGCTGCTGGGTAGCTGTGCGACGCTGGCCGAGGTGCGCACGCTGCTTGCAAAAACCAACATCGTCAATATCCCGTTCAGTGAGCAGCTGCCCCTCGCGCAGCTGCACTGGCTCATTGCCGACAAAACGGGGAGCATCGTGGTGGAGTCCACCGCCGACGGCCTGCACATCTACGATAACCCCGTCGGTGTACTGACGAACAATCCGCCGTTCCCGCAGCAGCTTTTCGCACTGAACAACTACCGCGCACTCTCGCCGCGCACGCCTGCGGTTGCGTTTGCGGACGGCCTTGACCTGCCCGTCTACAGCCGCGGCCTCGGCGCACTGGGCCTGCCGGGCGATCTGTCCAGCCAGTCCCGCTTTGTGCGTGCGGCCTTTGTGCGGATGAACGCGAAATCCGGCAGCGGCGAGGCCGAGAGCGTCGGGCAGTTCTTCCACATCCTGCACGCTGTCGAGCAGCAGCGCGGCTGCTGTGAGCTGGACGGAGGCAAGTACGAGATTACGCTCTACACAAGCTGCTGCAACGCTGACAGAGGCATTTACTACTACACGACCTACGGCAACCACCAGATCACTGCCGTCGATATGCATCGGGAAAACCTTGACGGGGACAGGCTGGTCCGCTATCCGCTGGTGCAGGGCGAACAAATTGCGCTGCAAAACTGATTTTACACCCAAAACGTGAAAAAAGCGCTTGCAACGTGCGGCAAACTATGCTATACTATACGGTGCATGAGACTTTTCACGTCACGACGGCGTGGATAGAAATAGAAGGAGTGCTAATCTAATGAACTGGTATGAGATCGTTCTCGGCGTCGTCCTCATCGCCGTGTCCGTGTTGATCGTTGTTTTCACCCTCGCGCAGGAGCAGAAGGGCCAGGGCCTGTCCGGCGCGATCATGGGCGAGAGCTCCGCCACGATGGCAGCAGGCCGTGAGCGCGGCGTGGACGCCAAGCTGGCCAAGCTGACCAAGATCTGCGGCGTCGTTTTCTTTGTCGTCACGCTGGTTGTCTGCGTTTTGAGCGCGCGCCTGTGATTTTGGCAGGGTAACAAAGATGAAAAGGGTCCGCCAAGCGCTTTGGCTTTGCAAGCAGCGCCCCGGCGGACCGTTTTTTGTGGATGTATATAAGGGTAGGGCACCGTCGGATGGCGGTGCGACGTAAATTAAAGGAGCAACTATGACACCGTTACAGAAATCTATTTTAAACGCGGTCAAGCGCCGTCCCATGACGCTGCGCGAACTGCAGAACAACCTGCAGGTGGACAACTCCCGCCTGCGCACTACCGTTTCCGCTATGGTCGCCACCGGCGAGCTGTCGATGCGCAACGGCACCTATGTGCCCGGCTTTGCGACCTATGAGAATGCTGCAGCCCCCAACACGATTCCCTGCACGCTCGTCAAGCTGGCCGCGCGCTTCGGTTTTGCCAGCCGCGACGACGGCGAGGGCGACATCTTCATCCCGGGCCGCGCGCTGCACGGCGCAATGCCCAACGATAAGATCAACGTCAAGCTGTTCGACCACCCGCGCGTGGAGGGCTCCTCCGAGGGCGAGGTCGTCGAGATCACGGTCCCGAACAACCGCTTTGCGGGCACGGTCTGCCTGTCCGAGGATGGCCGCATGGCCGTGGAGCCGGACGGCTGCCGCGACGTGAAGTTCCTGCTGGCCAAGCAGGGGAGCGAGGGCGTGCACCTGGGCGACAAGGTCGGCTTCCTCATCACCCACCGCGGCAACCGCCACAGCGACCACCGCGCCGCCGTTGTCGAGAAATTCGGCTCCTCCGACTATGCGTCCGAGTGCGCCAAGGCCATCCTGTATGGACGCAGCGTCCGCCAGGAGTTCCCGCCGGAGGTGCTGGAGGAGGCCCGCGCCTACGACAACGCCACGATTGACCCCGCCGAGGCCGCGAAGCGCCTGGACCTGCGCGGCATTCCCATCTTCACGATTGACTCCGCCGAGACGAAGGACATCGACGACGCCATCAGCCTGCAGAAGCTGGACGACGGCTACGAGCTGGGCGTTCACATTGCCGACGTCAGCCATTATGTCCGCCCCGGCTCTGCGCTGAATGAGGAAGCGTTCGAGCGCGCGACGAGCATTTACTACGCCGACAAGGTCATCCCGATGCTGCCGACCCAGCTGTCCAACGGCATCTGCTCGCTGAACGAGGGCGAGGACCGCCTGGCGTTCTCCTGTCTGATGCGACTGGATGAGAACGGCGAGATCCGCAGTTACAAGTTCGTCAAGAGCGTCATCTGCAGCCGCGTCAAGGGCGTGTACAAGGAGATCAACGCCCTGCTGGAGCCCCCGGAGTCTGAAACAGACGCAGACCTGACCGACCTCAAGACGAAATATGAGGCCGTGCTTGACCAGCTGCCCACGATGGACGAGCTGTACTGCAAGCGCCTGGTTTTGCGCAAGGCCCGCGGCGGCATGGAGATCGAGTCCAACGAGGCTAAGCTCGCCATGGACGAGAACGGACGCTGCATCGACATTGTCAAGCGTGACCGCGGCACGTCCGAGTGCATGATCGAGGAGTTTATGCTGCTGGCGAACCAGTGCGCCGCCAACGCGGGCCGCACGAACAAGGTCCCGTTCGTCTACCGCGTGCACGAGGCCCCCGACGCCGAGAAGATGGAGAAGCTGTCCGCCACGCTGTTGGCCTGCGGCCTGAACGCCAAGTTCAAGAACCCCATCCCGACGCAGCTCGAGCTGGCGGCCCTGCTGGACGAGACCCGCGGCCAGCCCATCCAGATCCCCGTCCACACCGGGATTCTGCGCAGCATGCAGAAGGCCCGCTACGCCCCGCAGCCCCTGGGCCACTACGGTCTGGTGCTGGCGGACTACGCTCACTTCACCAGCCCCATCCGCCGCTACCCTGATCTGGCGATTCATCGTATTTTGACCGAGATGCTGAACGGTGTCTCCGCCAGCCAGCTGCAGCGCGACTTCAACGAGTTTGCCCAGCAGGCCAGCGAGAAGTCCAGCAAGCAGGAGGTCGCCGCCGTGCGCATTGAGCGCGATGTCGAGGACCTGTACAAGGCCGAGTACATGCACAACCATCTCGGTGAGGTCTACACCGGCACGGTGGCCGGCATCACGCCCCGCGGCGTCTTTGTCGAGCTGGATAACACGGTGGAGGGCTTTGTCCCCGCCGCGCAGCTCTGCAAGGGTGAACCGCAGGTCATCGACGGCGTCAGCATGCTGGACCCGCTGACCGGCAAGAGCTGGATGCTGGGTTCTTCCATGAAAATCCGGGTCGCCGCCGCCGATGTGGCGCTGGGCCGTATTGATTTTGAGTATATGGTGGAGTAATTTCCCGCGCCATACAATAGAAAACTCCCTGTCCGCACCGGGCAGGGAGTTTTTTGCGTCTTATATCACCTTATGCTCCATCCATTTCCCGCGGGCAAACCGCACAAGGAAACACAGGCTGCGGCAGATCCAGTCGATGAACATACCGAACCAGACTCCGGTCAGCCCTAAGTGGAACTGCAGAACGAAGATATAGCTCAGGATCACGCGGAACAGCCACATGCTGACGATGCTGACCGACATCGTAAACTTGGCGTCGCCGCCCGCGCGCAGGGCGTTGGGCAGGGTAAAGCTCGTCGCCCAGAAGAAGATGCTGAACAGGTTGAACCAGTGGACCACGTGGGTACACATGGCGGATGCCTCCGCCGAGAGGTTGAACCAGGTCACAACCTCGGGCATCAGGAAGAACAGCGCCGCGTTCGCGACGGTCAACCCTGTGATGGCGATGCCCAGCAGCGTGACGGAATAGCGCTGCGCCTGCTTTTTCTCGCCTGCGCCAAGGCACTGCCCGATGACCGGGATCATGGCAAGGCTCATCGTGTTGCCGGGGATGTTCGCCAGCGTCGAGACCGAGTTTGCCACGGCATTGGCCGCGATGGCCGAGGTGCCTAAGGTAGACGTCAGGCTGCTGACACACAGCTTGCCGATCTGGAACATGCCGTTTTCCAGACCCGACGGGATGCCGATGGACAAAATCTGCATGATGGGCCTGCGCCGGGGCCGCAGGTCAGCGAAGCGCTGCACGCGCAGGGGATTGTGCAGGTTCTGGTTCTGCCACAGGATGAACACCGCGGCGAACACACGCCCGATCAGCGTGGCCAGCGCCGCGCCGATAACGCCCATGCCGAAACCGTAGATCAGCAGCGCGTTGCCCGCAATGTTGATGACGTTCATGACAAGGCTGGCCAGCATACTGATGCGGCTGTTGCCCTGCGCACGGAACAGCGCCGCGCCGCCGTTGTACAGGCCGATGAAGGGGTAGGACACCGCACTGATAAGGAAGTACTGCTGCGCAAACCGCATGACATCCTCATCAATGCTGCCGAACACCATCCGAAGGATCGGGCGGGAGAGCAGCATACAGACAACACCCACCGCAACCGTAGAGATGCCCAGCACGCTGTACAGCTGGGCGGCGCTGCGGCTGGCGTTTTCCTCATCCCGGCGGCCCAGATACTGGCTGGCAATGACAGCACCGCCGGTAGCCAGCGCAGACAAAATCTGAATAATCAAAATATTCAGGCTGTCCACCAGCGATACGCTGGAGACAGCGGCTTCACCCACACCGGCGACCATCAGCGTGTCGGCCATGCCCATCGTGACGCTTAAAGTCTGCTCCAGCAGCAGGGGCCAGATCAGGGTGAACAGCGCCCGCCTGGTAAACAGGGAACCTTGTGATTTTGCAGTGGCTGCCATGGTAAACTCCCATCCTCTTTTACTTGGATTTTACCATTAGTATACAGCAAAATCTATGCGAAATCAAGGATTTGACACTTGTGCAAAAAATGCCCGCGGACGCTGTAGCTGCGCCCTGTACAGCAAAAATCCGCAAAAATCAAATCGCAAGGATTTTGCCCACTTTTGCGGCGGCAAAAAGCCCCGGCCACAAAAGCTAGTGGCCGGGGCAGATCATGCGGCGGCTTGCAGGAGCCGCAGAAGGGCGGTGGTTAGAAGTCGACCTCGGTGTCGTAGTAGCAGCACTTCAGCAGCTTTTCCATCTCCTCCTGGGTCGGCTGGCGCGGGTTGGAGCCGGTGCAGGCATCGGCGATCGCGTTCTTTGCGATCTCGGGCAGTCTCTCGAGGAATACGTTCTCGGGGACAAAGCCCTGCTCGGCGGGGTAGGAGTCGGGGCCGTAGTGGCCGATGCAGTGCGGAATGTTCAGATCGTCGTTCATGCCGCGCAGATACTGGATGAGCAGCGCGACCTTCTCGTCGTCGTTCTCGCCGCCCAGGTGCATCTTGTCGGCAATGACGCCGTAGCGTGCCTTGGCGGTGGGATCCTTCGCGTTGTAGGCGATGACCTTGGGCAGGTACATGGCGTTGGCTGCGCCGTGGATGATGTGCGCGCCGTAATCGGCAAACGCCGCGCCGGTCTTGTGAGCCATGCTGTGTACGATGCCGAGCAGCGCGTTCGAGAACGCCATACCGGCCAGGCACTGGGCATTGTGCATCGCGTCGCGCTTATCCATATCGCCGTTGTAGCTGCCGACCAGATCCGCCTGGATCATCTCGATGGCGTGCAGGGCCAGCGGGTCGGTAAAGTCGCAGTTCGCGGTGGAGACGTAGGCCTCGATGGCGTGGGTCATGGCGTCCATGCCGGTGTGGGCGACGAGCTTCTTGGGCATCGTGTGGGCCAGCTCGGGGTCAACAATGGCGACATCGGGCGTGATCTCAAAGTCGGCGATGGGGTACTTGATGCCCTTCTGATAGTCGGTGATGATCGAGAAGGCCGTGACCTCGGTGGCCGTACCGGAGGTGGAGGAGATGGCGCAGAAGTGGGCCTTGCGGCGCAGCGGCGGGATGCCGAACACCTTGCACATATCCTCAAACGTGATGTCGGGATACTCGTACTTGATCCACATGGCCTTGGCTGCGTCGATGGGGGAGCCGCCGCCGATTGCGACGATCCAGTCGGGCTGGAACTTGTCCATGGCGGCAGCACCCTTCATGACCGTCTCCACGGACGGGTCGGGCTCGATGCCTTCAAACAGCTCTACCTCCATGCCGGCCTCTTTTAAGTAGGCCTCGGCGCGGTCCAGGAAGCCGAAGCGCTTCATCGAACCGCCGCCGACGCAGATCATGGCTCGCTTGCCGGGCAGCGTTTTCAACGCTTCCAGCGCGTGGGGTCCGTGGTAAAGATCACGGGGTAAAGTAAATCTAGCCATAGGGTTTGCCTCCTTTAAAAATAGCTCTCCCGGACTTTGATAATTAAATATCAAAATCTGCTATTAATAGTATACACCTTATGTGTCTAAACGGTCAATCGACAATACAGAGAATTTTCCGGCGATAATTCAGCATTTTGCCAGTGGAACACTCATAGGCTGTTCTATGGGGAAGGGGGCAGGAGCTATGCGTCCGATCACGCCGCAGCAGAATACAAAAATGCGCCTGCGCATGCGGCTTTTGGCGGCGGTGCTGGCGGTGGGGTGCCTGGGCGGGCTGACGGTGCGGCTGTTTGTGCTGATGCTGCGCGACCCCGGCGGCTACGCGGCACGCGCCGCCGACCAGCAACTGCGCGGGGCCACGCTGCCCGCCGCCCGCGGGGAGATCTATTCCGCCGACGGTACGCTGCTGGCCGCCAGCGAGACCTGCTGGACCATCCGCGCCGCCCCGCGGGAGATGGCCGACGACGCCGTAGAACCGGCTGCGCGGGCGTTGAGCGAAATTTTAGAGCTGGACTACGCCGATACGCTGGCCAAATTCAGCCAGCGAACCTCCAACGACTGCCTGCTGCGCCGCCGCGTGGATAAGACGATGGCCGACGCTGTGCGGGACTGGTGCCGGGCGAACGGTGTGGACGGCATACAAATTCGGCAGGATACCCGCCGCGTCTACCCGCAGGGGAATTTTATGGGCGGCATTTTAGGCTTTACCGACGTGGACAACGCGGGCCTGTGGGGACTGGAGCTGCGTTACAACGACGAATTGACCGGGCAGAACGGGCGCATCCTGACCGCCAAGAACGCTTGGGGCTACGATATGCCGACGCACTACCAGACGCTGGTGGACGCCGTGCCCGGCAGCACGCTGACGCTGACCATCGACGCGAACATTCAGCACTGGCTCGAAAGCGCACTGTCCGCCGCTGTGACGGAGCATCATGTGGCCGAGCGCGGCGTCGGCATCGTGATGGACGTCCACACCGGGGCCGTGCTGGCGATGTCCTGCCAGCCAGACTACGACCCGAACGCGCCGCGGACTCTTATAAATAAAGAAGTCCGTGACGCTGTGAATGCCCTGACCGGCGAGGAGCGCAGCGCCGCGCTGCAAAAGGCCCAGCAGGCACAGTGGCGCAACAAGGCCATCAGCGACCTGTATGAGCCGGGCAGCGTGTTCAAGCTCATCACGGCGTCGGCGGCGCTGGACTCCGGGGCGTGTAAGGCCACGGACTATTTCACCTGCGCGGGTAAAATAACCGTCGCAGGCACGCGGTTCCGCTGTGCAAACGGGCATATCCACGGCACCGAGACCTTCGCCCGGGGGCTGGCTGTCAGCTGCAACCCCTGCTTTATCCAAATCGGTGCGCGGCTTGGAAAAGAACGCTTCTGCGATTACTTTGCGGCCTTCGGCCTGCGGGAGGCCACGGGCATCGACCTGCCGGGCGAGGTCAGGCGCAGCGAATACTACACGGCGGACCGGATGGGCCCGGTGGAGCTGGCGAGCTGCTCGTTCGGGCAGAGCAGCAAGGTCAGCTACCTGCAGATGCTCACGGCGGTCTGTGCGGTGGTAAACGGCGGCGAGCTGATGCAGCCCTACGTTGTGGCGAAAATCACGGCACCTGACGGCACTGTTGTGAAGGAAGTGCAGCCGACGGTGAAGAGCCGCGTCATCAGCGCGGAAACCTCCGCCACGATGTGCCGCCTGATGGAGGGTGTCGTTACAGGCGGCACGGGAAAGCAGGCCGCGCTGGCGGGCTACCGCATCGGCGGCAAGAGCGGCACGAGCCAAAAGCTGGACAGCGCCAACGAGGGCGCGCGCATTGCGAGCTTTGTCTCCGTTGCACCCATCGACGACCCCAAGGTCGCTGTGCTGGTCTGCCTGGATGAGCCCCACAGCTGGACGACGAGCGGCGGCGCGCTCTCCGGGCCGGTGTGCGCCGAGGTACTGGGAAAGGTGCTGCCGTATCTGGGGGTCGAGCCGGAAAGTGCGGAGTGATGGGAAACGGGCACGGGCGGATATGGAATCCGCCCCTACGTTGAATCGGGAAGGCGCAGGGTGACGGGGCTCTGCCCGTTTGCCGCTGCACTATACAAAAAACTCTGCGCCGTCCCTCTTGACATTCCACGATCCGGTGTTATACTGGTAAAGTACGCAAACGAACAGTTAGACAACGAACAATTCGAAATCTAACTTCTTGGACCCAAAAATCGTAAAGGAGGGAAGAAATGCACGAATCATCGCATGATGACTGCGGCTGTTGCGCGGATGTCCACTTCGGCGCACTGCTGAACCAGACCTCGCGGCTCATCCGCCGTGCGCTGGATGCCCGCATCAACGCCGAGGTCAGCTCGGAGCTGTCGGGCGTGCGCGGTATGGTGCTGGGCGACATCGTCCGTGCTGAGCGCCAGGGCCGCGACGTCTACCAGCGCGACATTGAGCAGTGGTTCAACATTCGCCGCTCCAGCGTCACCGCCATGCTGCAGGGCATGGAGCAGGATGGCTTCATCACCCGCAGCACCGTGGCGAAAGATGCCCGCTTAAAGCGCCTTATCACCACAGAGAAGGGCCGCGCCTGTCACAAGCAGATCGAGGCAAGCATTGCGCGGTTTGAGGATGACCTGCAAAGCGGCATTGACCCGCAGCAGGCCGCCGCGGCCCGCGCTGTGCTGGAGCAGACCCTGCGCAACGCACAGCATATCCTGCAAGAGGAAAATACCAACCAAGAGAGGGGAAATACCAATTGTTAAAAACACTCGGACGTGAAACCAAGGGCTTCCGCCTGGTCTCCGTGCTGACGCCGATCTTTATGATCGCGGAGGTCATCATGGAAATGATCATCCCGAAGCTGATGGCCTCCATCATTGACAACGGCGTCACGCCGGGCAATATGCAGGTCATCTACACCGTCGGCGCACAGATGGTCGTCGCGGCGTTGTTCGGCCTGCTGTTCGGCATTCTGGGCGCGGTGGCCGGTTCCCACGCGGCCACGGGCTTTGCCCGCAACCTGCGCCGCGGCATGTTCCGCAACATCCAGACCTTCAGCTTTGCCAACATTGACAAGTACTCCACCGCGGGCCTGGTCACCCGCATGACCACCGACGTCACCAACATCCAGAACGCCTACCAGATGCTGCTGCGCATGTCGGTGCGTGCGCCCGCCAGCATGATCGTGGCGCTGATCATGTCCTACACGATCAACCGTCGGCTGGCAAACATCTATTTGATCGCCGTCATCCTGCTGGGCTGCGCGCTCGCCTTTATTATGAGCCGCGCCACCAAGTACTTCGGCGAGGCGTTCCGCAAGTACGACGACCTGAACGAGAGCGTGCAGGAGAATGTCTCCGCCATCCGCGTTGTCAAGGCCTATGTGCGCGAGAAGTTTGAGGGCGAGAAGTTCCGCAAGGCCAGCGAGAATGTGCGCAATCTGCTGATGCGTGCAGAGCTGATCCTGGCCTGGAACGCCCCGCTCATGCAGCTGACCGTCTACAGCTGCATCCTGCTCATCTCCTGGATCGGTGCCCAGCTCATCGTCAGCTCCGGCGCAACGACCTTCACCACCGGCGACCTGATGAGCATGCTGAGCTACTGCATGAACATCCTTATGAGCCTGATGATGCTGTCCATGGTGTTCGTCATGATCACGATGTCTGCAGCCTCCGCCAAGCGCGTGGCCGAGGTGCTGGACGAGCAGTCCGACCTGACGAACGGTGCGGATCCCGTTATGGAGGTCAGGGACGGCTCCGTCAAGTTCGACCACGTCAGCTTTGCCTATAAAAAGGATGGCGAGAAGGCCCTCGAGGACATTGACCTCGACATCAAGTCCGGCGAGACCATCGGCATCATTGGCGGCACCGGTTCGGCTAAGTCCAGCCTTGTGCAGCTGCTGCCGCGTCTGTACGACGTGACCGAGGGCAGTGTGACCATCGGCGGCGTTGATGTGCGCAGATATGACCTCGACACCCTGCGCAACAACGTCGCCATGGTGCTGCAGAAGAACGAGCTGTTCAGCGGCACGATTGCCGAGAACCTGCGCTGGGGCAACCCCGACGCCACCGACGCCGAGATCGAGGACGCCTGCAAGCAGGCCTGCGCCGATGAATTTATCGAGCGCTTCCCCGACAAGTACCAGACCCACATCGAGCAAGGCGGCAACAACGTCTCCGGCGGCCAGAAGCAGCGTCTCTGCATTGCCCGCGCACTGCTGAAAAAGCCCCGCATCCTGATCCTGGACGACTCCACCTCCGCCGTCGATACCGCGACGGACGCAAAGATCCGCCATTCGTTTGCGGAAAAAATCCCCGGCACGACGGTGTTCATCATCGCCCAGCGCATTTCCTCCGTGGAAAATGCGGACAAGGTCCTCGTGCTCGACAACGGCAGGGTCAGCGGCTTTGATACCCCGGCCAATCTGCTGAAAACAAATGCCATCTACCAGGATGTCTACAACAGCCAGACCAAAGGTTCCGGCGACTTTGATGAGAAGGGAGGGGAGGCATAATGGCACAGCAGCCTAAAGTCGTAAAGGTCGGCCCCGGCGGGCGCAGCAATGGCCCCCGCCCCAAGGTCGAAAACCCCGGCAAGGTGTTCAAGCGCATCCTCGCCTATGTCATGAGCCGCTATAAAGCACAGGTCATTGTGGTGCTCTGCTGCATTCTGCTGGCCGTGTTCGCCCAGCTGCAGGGCGTTATGTTCTCCCAGACGCTGATCGACAGCTACATTCTGCCGCTGCTCAAGGCGGGCAGCACGGACTTCAGCGGCCTGGCCGCGGCTATCCTGCGTGTGGCAGTCATCTACTGCGCCGGCATCGCCGCTGTCTTTGTGCAGAACCGCCTGATGGCAAGGATCACCCAGGGCACGCTGAAGGACCTGCGTGACGAGATGTTCACCCACATGCAGACGCTGCCCATCAAATACTTTGACACCCACGCCCATGGCGATATTATGTCGGTCTACACGAACGACATTGACACGCTGCGCCAGATGATCAGCCAGAGCCTGCCGCAGCTCGTCAACACGGTTGTGACCCTCGTCGGCGTGCTGGCCTCGATGCTCTATCTGAGCGTCCCCCTGACGGTGCTGGCCCTCGCGATGGTCGGCGTCATGCTGCTGGCGACGAAGTACCTGACCGGCAACTCCGGCAAATACTTCATCAAGCAGCAGCAGGAGCTGGGCAAGGTCAACGGCTACATTGAGGAAATGATGAACGGCCAGAAGGTCATCAAGGTCTTTTGCCATGAGGAAATTGCCATTGAGGAGTTCGACAGGCTCAACGATGAGCTGTTCCACAGCGCCGACAAGGCAAACTCCTATTCGTTGGTAGCAATGCCCGTCAACGGCCAGCTGGGCAACCTGTCCTACGTGTTCTGTGCCATCCTCGGCGGTGCGCTGGCTATCAACGGCTTCGGCGGCTTTACGCTGGGTGGTCTCGCCAGCTTCCTTGTGCTGACCCGCCAGTTCAACCAGCCCATCAGCCAGATCTCCATGCAGCTGAACTCCGTCGTTATGGCGCTGGCCGGCGGTGCGCGTATCTTTGCGCTGCTGGATGAAAAGCCCGAGGTCAACGAGGGCGACATCACCCTGGTCCACGCCAAGTACGAAGCGGACGATACTGTCACCGAGACGAACGAGTCCACCGGCATGTGGGCGTGGAAACGCATGGATGCCGACGGCAAGCCCCGGTACACCAAGCTGGAGGGCGACATCGTCTTTAAGGATGTGGACTTCGGCTACGACGAGAAGAAGATCGTCCTGCATGACATCAACCTGTATGGCCGTCCGGGGCAGAAGATCGCCTTTGTCGGCTCCACCGGCGCGGGCAAGACGACGATCACGAACCTTATCAACCGCTTCTACGACATCCAGAAGGGCCGGATCCTGTACGACGGCCACGACATCAAGTCCATTGAGAAGGACGCGCTGCGCTCCTCTTTGGGCATCGTCCTGCAGGATACCCACCTGTTCACCGGCACGGTCATGGAGAACATCCGCTATGGCCGCCTGACCGCCACCGATGAGGAGTGCATGGCCGCCGCGAAGCTCGCGAATGCGGATACCTTCATCAAGCATCTGCCCGACGGCTACAACACGATGCTGACCGGCGACGGCACGAACCTGAGCCAGGGCCAGCGCCAGCTGCTGGCGATTGCCCGCGCGGCTGTCGCAGACCCGCCGGTGCTGATCCTGGACGAGGCAACGTCCTCCATCGACACCCGCACCGAGAAGCTTGTGCAGGACGGCATGGACGGCCTGATGTATGGCCGCACGACCTTCGTCATTGCCCACCGCTTGTCCACCGTGCGCAACTCGGACTGCATCATGGTGCTGGAGCAGGGCCGTATCATTGAGCGCGGCACCCACGACGAGCTGATCGCCCAGAAGGGCCGCTATTACCGCCTGTACACCGGCAACTTTGCCGAGAACTCTTAAACGCAGAGAGGTCGAAAAAAGCCGCAAAACGGCATAAAATCAATCAAAACTGCCGGGATAGCATCTGCCGTCCCGGCGGTTTTTGTGCAAAATGCCGCAACAGCGCCAAAAAAGTTGACGGGAAGGTAAAAAGTGGTTATAATAGGATACGTAGACACGCAAAAAGCGGTGTTTGACCACGCGGCATGAGGGAAACTACAAACAAGATTTGCCGCATAATATACAGGATATACCTATAGGAGGAACAAATATGGCACCGAAGAAGATTGCACAGACCGTACTTACCGAGGGTAAGTTCTATACCATCAGCGCCGCCAACGGCAAGGTCATTGAGGTCGCTGACTATAACATTGACAATGGCGCGAAGATCCAGCTGATGGACAACGCCAACTTTGAGTGGCAGCAGTGGAACTTCGTCGCAGCAGGCGACGGCGTTTACCGCATCCAGAACCGCTTCACCGGCAAGATGATGGATCTGGACATGGGCGGCGTCAGCGACGGCACCCGCGTCCACCAGTGGGAGGGTGCCCAGGCATCCAGCCAGCTGTGGGTCGTGGAGCCTACCAACGATGGCCGCGTCAAGATCAAGTCCAACCTGGCCGGCAAGCTGCTGGACCCCGGCATGGCTACCGAGAACGGCACCGTGCTGCAGATCTGGGCTGACGTCAACGGTGACAACCAGTTCTGGACCATCAACGAGGTCACCCGCAAGCCCAAGACCAGCGTGAAGGCCACCACCGTTAAGGCCAAGGCCGCTGCCGAGAAGGCCGCCACCGAGGTCGTCAAGGCTGCTGAACCTGTCGTCGAGAAGGCCGTCAAGGCTGCCAAGCCTGCCGCTGAGAAGGCTGTCAAGGCTGCGAAGCCCGTCGTCGAGAAGGCCGTCAAGGCTGCCGAGCCCGTCGTTGAGAAAACCGTCGAGGCTGCGAAGCCCGTCGTAGAGAAGGCCGTCAAGGCTGCCGAGCCTGTCGTTGAGAAGGCTGTTGAGGCTGCCAAGCCCGCAGCCGAGAAGGCCGTCGAGGCCGTCAAGACCGCCGCTGCCAAGACCAACACCCGCAAGGGCGGCAAGGGCAAGCGCCGCAAGTAATTTGCTTTGAACTTTTTCCCTGCAATTTTTGTGCTGTAACGAGAAAACCCCGCCCCGTCAGGATGCAGTTCCTGACGGGGCGGGGTTATTTTTTGTTTGTGGCTGAAAAGCCTTCCCCTACGGGGGAAGGTGGCCCGAAGGGCCGGATGAGGGGCGAGTGTGCCAGTATTGCCCGTGAACGAGCTGCGGCGGAAACGCTGCCCTCATCAGTCACCTGCGGTGACAGCTTCCCCCACGGGGGAAGCCTTCAGACTTACCCCAGCGCCGCAATGCTCTCCTTGATCTTGGCGGCCTTGTCCTGAGCGGCAGCCAGCTTGGCGCGGGTCTCCTCGACGAGCTTCGCCGGGGCCTTCTCGACGAACTTCGGGTTGTTCAGCTGGTTCGTGAACATGCCCAGCTCCTTCTCGGCCTTGGTTAGCTCCTTGTTCAGGCGGGCCAGCTCCTTGTCGCGGTCGATCAGCTCCATCATCGGGATAAAGCCCTTCGCGTCGGGGGTCGCCACGTTGACCATGCCGTCGGTGCTGCCCTCGTACTTTGCCGTGACCGTTACGTCGGTGGCAAAGGCAAAGCGGGCCAGATACGCGCCGCCCTTCTCAAACGCGGCGGGGGAGGCAGTCTCAATGACCATGCTCGTCTTTTTGGCCGGGTGGACGTTCATCTCGGCACGCATGGCGCGGACAGCCTTGATGTAGTCCATCAGCTTTTCAAAGTCGGCGCAGTCCTCGGCCCAGACCTTCATGTTCTCGTCGCCGGGCCACTTCTCGTTCATGATGGTCTCGGCGCTGCCGGGCAGAGCCTGATAGATCTCCTCGGTGATGAACGGCATGAAGGGGTGCAGCAGCTTGAGCGCCTTGTCCAGCACGTAGACCAGCACCTTGCGGGCCGCGTCGGCGGCTGCCGCATCCTCGCCGTTCAGGCGGGTCTTGCAGATCTCGATATACCAGTCGCAGTAGACCTCCCAGATGAAGTTCTCGACCTTCTCGGCGGCCAGGCCCAGCTCGTACTTGTCGAGGTTGGCGGTAGCCTCGGCGGCGACCTTGGCAAGCTCGGACAAAATCCACTTGTCGCTCATGTCGAGCAGGCTTTCCTCGGGCAGACCCGGCGCAAAGTCCTCGGGCAGGTTCATCTGCACAAAGCGGGAGGCGTTCCACAGCTTGTTGGCAAAGTTGCGGCAGGCAAGGACTTTTTCATCGCTGTAGCGCATATCGTTGCCTGCGGTGGAGCCGATGATCAGCATCATGCGCAGCGCGTCCGCGCCGTACTGCTCAATGACCTCCAGCGGGTCAATGCCGTTGCCCAGGGATTTGGACATTTTGCGGCCCTGGCTGTCGCGGACAATGCCGTGGATCAGTACCGTGTCAAACGGTGCCTTGCCGGTGTAGGCCAGACCCGAGAAGATCATGCGGGACACCCAGAAGCCGATGATGTCATAGCCGGTGACCAGCGTGTTCGTGGGGTAGAAGTAGTTGTAATCCTCGGCGTTCTCGTTGGGCCAGCCCAGCGTGGAGAACGGCCACAGGGCAGAGCTGAACCAGGTGTCCAGCGTGTCGGGGTCCTGGGTCATGTTGGAGCTGCCGCACTTGGGGCAGATGCAGGGGGCTTCCTTGGCCACGACGGTCTCGCCGCAGTCGTCGCAGTACCAGGCGGGGATCTGGTGGCCCCACCACAGTTGGCGGCTGATGCACCAGTCACGGCCACCCTTCATCCAGTTGATATAGTTCTTGGTGAAGCGCTCGGGCACGAACTTGATCTCGCCCTTCTCGACGCTCTCGATGGCGGGCTTGGCCAGCGGCTCCATCTTAACGAACCACTGCTTGGAGACCATCGGCTCAATGACCGAGTGGCAGCGGTAGCAGGTGCCCACGTCGTGGGTCAGCGGCTCGGTCTCCTTCAGCGCACCGCAGGCCTCCAAATCGGCCAGAATGGCTTTGCGGGCCTCCAGCGCGGTCATGCCGGCATACTTACCGCAGTCCAGCACGTCCGGCTCGTCGGCAGCAGCGCGGCCCGCGGCCTTCTCGGCATCGACGGCGGCCTTGTCGGCGGCGCCGGTCATGTGGCCGTCGTAGGTCAGCACACGGATCATCGGCAGGTCGTGGCGCTTGCCGACCTCAAAGTCGTTGGGGTCGTGGGCGGGGGTGATCTTCACAACGCCGGTGCCCTTCTCCATGTCGGCGTGCTCGTCGCAGACGATGGGAATTTCGCGGCCCAGCAGCGGCAGTACGACATGGCAGCCGTGCAGGTGCTTGTAGCGCGGGTCCTCGGCGTTGATGGCAACAGCGGTATCACCCAGCATCGTCTCGGGGCGGGTCGTGGCCAGCTCCAGCATTTCGCCGGTCTCCTTGACGGGGTAGAGCAGATGCCAGAAGCTGCCCTCCTTGGCCTCATACTCGACCTCGGCGTCGGAAATCGAGGTGTTGCAGTGGGGGCACCAGTTGACCATGCGGTTGCCGCGGTAGATCAGCCCCTCATTGTACAGACGGACAAAGACCTCCTTGACGGCGTCGGAGCAGCCCTCATCCATCGTGAAGCGCTCACGCTGCCAGTCGCAGGAGCAGCCCAGCTTCTTCAGCTGGCTGACGATGCGGTTGCCATAGGTGTTCTTCCAGTCCCAGGCACGCTCCAGAAAGCCGTCGCGGCCCACCATCTCCTTGGTCAGGCCCTCCTCGCGCATTTTGGCGACGACCTTGGCCTCGGTGGCAATGGACGCATGGTCGGTGCCGGGCACCCACAGCGCGGCATAGCCCTGCATCCGCTTGTAGCGGGTCAGGATGTCCTGCCAGGTCTCATCCATGGCGTGGCCCATGTGCAGCTGGCCGGTGACGTTCGGCGGCGGCATGACGATGGTAAACGGCTTTTTGCTGCGGTCGATCTGGGTATGGAAATACCCCTTGTCGCACCAGTTCTGATAGATGCGATCCTCGGTGCCCTGCGGGGCATACTGTTTGGCGAGTTCCTTCGGCATAGTGTAAACCTCCTCGTGAATGTGCGGGGCGTGATTTTTACATTTGGACAAAATAAAAAAGGCCGCCCCATGAGTTTATCATGGGACGGCCTGAAAAGCTCAAGTCGCGGTACCACCCAAGTTGCCCGATCGGGCCGCTTTGCGGCAGGCCGACAAGCCCGCCTGCCCTGATAACGGCGGCAACCCCGTGTGCGGCTGGCAGGGGAGAAGCCCCTCTCACCGCGCCTGCTTGAAAGTGACAGCACCCGCCGCACCGTACCGGGCTTGCATCCTCCCCGGCTTGCTGCAAAGGTACGACGCGGGCACACTCTTTCGCACTGCATTTGTACCTTATAATGTACCGCAATGCGGCGGATTTGTCAAGGGCGGATGCGCAAATCTGTCGGGCCCCTAGGCTCCTGCAGAGAGAGGTAAGCTGTCTGTCTTACTCCCACTTCTCCCACACCTCGGGGCAGTAGCCTACGGTGGCCTGTCTGCCGTTGCGCACAATGGGCTGGCGGACGAGCTGCTGGTTCTCAAACAGCTTGTCGGCCTGCTGGCTCTCGTCGAGCCACTTCAAAAGCGCCAGTGTGTCCTTGTCCTTTGCGTTTTCGTCGACGAGCTTTGCCCAGCCGCCCACGGCGCGGCAGACGTTGTCGAACTCGCCGCGGCTCATGCCCTTTTCCTTCATGTCGATCATCTGGAATCGGATGCCGCGCTCCTTGAACCACCGCTGCGCCTTTTTGGTGTCAAAGCTCTTGTTCGTGCCGAAAATCTGGATGTTCATGGCCATTCCCCCGCAAAATACATTCTTTTCATTAGAATACCACAAAAACCGTGCCTTGACAACTTACAAGGCCGGGCCTATAGTATGAGGAAAACTGCGGCAGGGCGCTTGCTCTTATGCGGGCTGCGTGCTATAATACAGGTTTATAGAGGAGTATCTATAAAGGAGTATTATGGAAAAAGAAAGAACCAGTCCGTGGCTGATCTTGTTCCGCGTGGTATTTACGGCGGCACTGATCGCCTGCATTATGTTTATCTTTCGCAACTCACTGGAAAACGGTGCCCAGTCGTCCGCACGCAGCCAGGCCGTCATGCAGCTGGTCAACAGTGCGCTGGCCAAGGTGCATCTCGGCCCATTGTCGGAGCATCTGATCCGTAAGCTCGCGCACTTTTCGGAGTTTGCGCTGGAAGGCTTTCTGCTGATGCTCTGCATCCGCGTGTACACAAAGCATTTTGTGCGCCACATGAGCTGGCCGCTGCTGGGCGGCATGACAACGGCGCTGATGGATGAGACCATCCAGCTGCACAGCCCCAACCGCACCTCGTCGGTGGTGGATGTCTGGATCGATATGTCCGGCGTCGTGGCGGGACTGCTGTTTGCACTCATCATCCTGCTGATCGTGCGCGGCGTTACCGCATTCATCCGCGTCAAGCAGGAGAACCGCGCACTGCGCGCCGAGAGCGAGGAGCTGCGCCGCCGCGAGCATGAACGGCTGGCCCGCCGCGCCGCCCACCGTGCCCACGAGGCACAGCTGAACCGCCCCGAACCCGACGAGGATAACTATGAGGAGGACGAAGAATGACGACCCAACAGGCAATGGAAGCCCTGCACGCCCTGCCGCGCATGGGGCAGGGCGCACCCGGTCTGGCCCGGATGCAGAACCTGTGCGACCATCTGGGAAACCCCGAAAAGGAGCTGCAGTGCATCCACATTGCGGGCACGAACGGCAAGGGCAGCCTTGCGGCCATGACGTCCTCCATCCTGACGGCAGCGGGCTACAAGACCGGTCTGACCATTAGCCCGTATGTGGTGGACTTCCGTGAGCGGTTTCAGATCGACGGCGAGATGATCCCGCCCCGCACGCTGGCAAACCTGACGGAGAAGGTGCTCGACGCGATTGACGCCATCGAGGCCGAGGGCGGCGAGAAGCCTGTGGAGTTTGAGGCCGTCACTGCGCTGGCATTCCTCTGGTTTGCCCGCGAAAAGTGTGACCTGGTCGTGCTGGAGACCGGCCTTGGCGGGCGCTGCGACGCAACGAACGTCGTGCCCCACAAGCTCGTGGCAGCCATCACAAAGATTGGCTATGACCACATGGAAGTTCTGGGAGATACCCTTGATAAAATTGCCGCCGAGAAGGCCGGTATTATAAAAGAAGGAACCGTCGTCGTCAACTATCCCGACCAGCCTGCGGAGGCTATGGGGCCGATCCTGACCGCCGCTGCCGAGGCGCACACAAGCATCATCACGCCCGATAAGGACGATTTGACGCTGCTGCGCGGCAAGCGGCTGGAAAACCGCATCGACTACGGCGGCTATCGCGCCGCACTGGGCCTGCCCGGTACGCACCAGGCGAACCACGCCGCCATGGCTGTCGAAATCGCGCTGGCTCTCTGGCGCGAGTTCGGCTACGATATTTCGGACGACGCCATTCTGCAGGGCCTTGCCGATGCCCGGATGCCCGCCCGCATCGAGGTGCTGCGCCGCCATCCGCTGCTGCTGCTCGACGGCTGCCACAACCCCGACGGCGCTAAAATGCTGGCCGCGACCCTGACCCGCGCCGACTTTGAGGAAAACCTCGTCGGTGTGCTGGGCGTGCTGGCCGACAAGGACTATAAGGATATGCTGTCCGATCTGGCCCCCTGCTTTGCCAAGATCTACACCGTCACGCCCAACTGCCCCCGCGCATTGAGCGCCGAGGAATTGCAGAAGGAGGCACGTTTCCACACCGACGCCGAGGCCGCCGACAGTGTGGCCGATGCCATCCGCAAGGCTGTGGACTACGCGGACGAGAACAACCTCGCGGGCGTTGTTGTCTGCGGTTCGCTCTACCTTGCCGCCGAGGCCCGCCCGCTGCTTCTCAAAGAAGCAGAAAAATAACCGGCCATCGCCATTTCAACAAAATACGCACCCGTAAGGGGCTGTTGCACATCGTTTTGGATGAAAGTGCAGAATCGCCCCTAAGAATTAGACATATAATCGAACAATAGGAAAAAGCATGTGCATCACAAATCCATTGAAAATTTCTGATTTTCAAGGAAATCTGTTGCACATGCTTTTATTTTCACAAAAATGTGCTTTTTATTTTTCGATTCTACGAATAAAAAAGGGGCTGTCACATGTGCAACAGCCCCTTTTTATTTTGTCTCAACACCCCCTCCGCAACCTCCCGGAAATTACCCGTTGATTTTTAATTTTCCCCGTAGGGGCCGGGCATGCCCGGCCCGCAACCTTCCCAACACTACCCTGTATACCCTTATAAATGAAAAAAGAGGACAACCCTATGGCCAAAGTAACTTTCGTGCCCGGCAGCGGCACACTGGCCGCCTATTTGAGCGGCGAGATCGACCACCACGCCGCCCAGACACTGCGGCGGGAGATCGATGCCCAGGTCGATGACCGCCTGCCTGAGCTGCTGACGCTCGACTTCTCGGGCGTCACCTTCATGGATTCCTCGGGCGTCGGCCTGATTTTGGGCCGCGGGCGCCACGTAAGCGCACTGGGCGGGCGGCTGACCGTCCAGAACCCGCCGCGCGCCGTGCGGCGGATGCTCGACCTGGCCCACATAACCTACGCCTGAACGGAGGTGAACACCGATGAAGATGCTCAATCAGGTAAAAATTACGTTTGCGGGCCGCTCCGTCAACGAGGGCTTCGCCCGCGCGGCGCTGGCCGCGTTTCTTGTGCAGCTTGATCCCACTGTGCCCCAGCTCGCCGATATGAAAACCGCTGTCTCCGAGGCCGTGACCAACTGCATCGTCCACGCCTACCCGGACAAGATCGGCCCCATCACAATGACGGCGGCCATCTATGAGGGCGGCATTGTGCGTATTACCATCACGGACCGCGGCGTCGGCATCCCGGATATTGCGAAGGCGATGGAGCCAATGTTCACCACCGGCGACGCTGAGGAGCGCGCGGGTCTGGGCTTTGCCGTCATGCAGAGCTTCATGGACAAGGTCAAGGTCTCCTCCACGCCGGGCCGCGGCACCCGCGTGACCCTGACCAAGCGGCTGGATGCCCGCGCGTGACCCCCTACATATATAAGAGGAGGGGACAATCATGCCCACGGATATGCACCAGCTGCCGCGCGAAGAATTTATTGAGAGAAACCTCGGCCTTGTCCACGCCTGCGCCGGGCGGTTCAAGGGGCGGGGCATCGAGTATGAGGAACTCTACGCCGCGGGCTGTCTGGGTCTTGTGAAGGCCTGCGACGGGTTTGATACCGGGCGCGGCGTCTGCTTTTCCACCTATGCCGTGCCGGTCATCCTGGGCGAGATCAAAAAGCTGTTCCGAGATGGCGGCACAGTCAAGGTCAGCCGTTCGTTAAAGGAGCTGAGCCTTAAAATCAATGCCGAGCGTGAGCGCTGCCTCAAGCGCACCGGCCAGGAGCCCGGCGTGACCGAGCTGGCCGAGACGCTGGGCACGACCCCGGAGCAGATCGCTCTGGCCATCCGCGCGGCCCTGCCGACCCTGAGCCTGACGCCCGTGGACGACGAGGACGGCCTGCGGGAGTTTGACGTGCCGGTGGAGTCCCCGGAGGAAGCACTCTCGGACCGCATCGGTCTGGCTGAGGTGATGGACAGGCTGGACAGCGGTGACCGCCAGCTCATCCGTCTGCGCTTTTTCGCGGGCCGCACCCAGAGCGAGACCGCCCGCGTCCTCGGTACGACCCAGGTCCAGATCTCCCGCCGCGAGCGCCGCATCCTGAAATGGATGCGCGAACAGCTGTTAGAGGCCCAATGATACCCCTCCACCGGCACCCGCTCACCCTTCCACCACCCCGTAGGGGCCGGGCATGCCCGGCCCGCAAC
>OIQM01000143.1_pt1 | contig 23611 bp, 26 predicted proteins | sample 1586021 | NCBI WGS metagenome assembly OIQM01 (sample SAMN02675049, study PRJEB24791) | human gut metagenome, SKBSTL061 | isolation source: stool | host: Homo sapiens | place: USA
GCTGTGTTTACCGTTGTGATAACGATGTGGTGGATAGGCAGTTGCTGTCGATGGAGATGGATGACGCGGTCGTCGTGAGCCTGTCGATGGAGATGTTCTCCAACGACGATTTCCGGCGGACGCATATCTGGATGACCGGCGGCGAGATCGACGGTGACGAGCGGACGCGCACCGTCCTGCACGGCGAAAAATTCCGTCTCGGGCGAGGCCTCGAGCGCCGCGCGCAGCACGGACTCTGTCCGCGTTGCGCCGCCGACGATGACCTTTACGGGTTTTCTGAGGCCAAAGGTCTTGCAGAGCTCAGCATAAGGCAGCAGCTCGTCCTCCCGCGCAGCGATGACGATCTCGTCGATGCCCTCCACGCGGTCGATCGTGAGCAGTGTGCGCACAAGGACGGGGATGCCGTCAAGGGTTTGCAGCAGCTTGTTTTCCCCGCCGTAGCGCGTGGAGCTTCCGGCGGCCGCAATCAGCGCGGCGCAGTACGGGTGAGTGCGCTTTTGGCGCTTGCCGAACATCTTTTGCAGCAGGCTCATGGACTCAATCGCTCTCCTTTAACAGCATCGCGGCGTTGACGCGCCCCTCAGCCTCGGGATACTCCACGTCTTCTGCCAGGACGATCTCTGATACGAGGATCTGCTTGGCAATGTGCAGCATCTTGCGCTCACCGTTGGATAGTCCGCGCGTGCTGTCGCGATGCATCAGCGCCTTGATGACGGCGCTGACCTCGTCGAGATCGCCGCTTTTCAGGCGATCCATATTCTCGCGGTAGCGGTGGTTCCAGTTCGCCGTCATGTCGACGCCGAGCTTGGGAATGCGCGCAATGACCTCTTCGATCTCGCTTCTCGTCTTGATGGCGCGGATGCCGATGGCCGTGGAATTCTCGGTCGGGATCTTGAGCGTTAGCCCGGAAATGGGCATTTTGAAGACGTAAAAATCCATTGCTTTGCCGCTGATCTTTTCGCGGACAATGCTGTCGATCACACCGGCGCCGTGCATCGGGTGCACGACCTTATCTCCCACTTGAAACATTCTATGCCCACCTCCCTTCAGGCAGAATGCCAATCCGGCATTCGCCCCGGTTTTCCGTGCGATGGAAAAGAAAAACAACACAAAAACACAAGAGGAAACAATTCCCCATACATAGTATAACGTACTTTGCCATCATTTTCAAGCGACTTTTGATGAAATAACGCATAAAAATGGAAACGAGGTGGATTTTCGAAAAAATGTGGGCTCCCCTTTTCAGGAAAGCCCACGTGACGGAAGAACGATTTTTGCTTACTTATTGCTGCGGCGCCAGATGTGCATCTTCTCCGCGTCGGCGATGAGCTGCTCGCGGAAGTCGGGATGCGCGATGCCGATGAGCGCCTCGGCACGCTGCCAGGTCGAAAGGCCCTTGAGGTTGACCATGCCATACTCGGTGACGATGTAGTGCGTGCAGGAGCGCGGGTCGGTGCAGATGGAGCCCGGCGTCAGCGTGGGAACGATGCGGCTCTTGACCGTGCCGTCCTTGCCCGTGACGGTCGAGGACATGCAGATGAAGCTCTTGCCGCCCTTGGAGAGGTAAGCGCCCATCACGAAGTCCAACTGGCCGCCGGTACCGGAAATGTGCTTGATGCCGGCAGACTCGGCGTTGACCTGACCGAAGAGGTCCATATCCACGGCGTTGTTGATGGAGATAAAGTTATCCAACTTGGCGATGATCTGAACATCGTTGGTGTAATCCACAGGTGCGGCCATCACATCGGGGTTCTCCTTGATGTAGTCATACAGCTTCTGGGTGCCGGCAGCGAAGGCATAGACCTGACGGCCATAGTCCAGGGACTTGTTCTTGCCGTTGATCTTGCCGGCCTTGGCGATGTCCACGAAGGCGTCCACGTACATCTCGGTGTGCACGCCCAGGTCCTTCAGGTCGGACTCGGCGATGAGGGCGCCCACGGTGTTGGGCATGCCGCCGATGCCGAGCTGGAGGCACGCGCCATTCGGGATCTCAGGCACGACAAGGTTGGCGACCGCGGTGTCGACCGCGGTGGGGGCGCCGCCCGCGCCGAGCTGCGCAACGGGAGGATTCTCCCCTTCCACAACCATGTCGACGTCCTTGATGTTGATCTCGCAGCCGGTGAGGCCGTAAACCCAGGGAAGGTTCTCGTTGACCTCGACGATGACAGTCTTGGCGGCATCCAGCATGTCGGCTAAGTGAGAGCACGCGAGCGCGTAGCTGAAGTTGCCATGCTTATCCATCGGCGTGACCTGGATCATCGCAACATCGACTGTGGCGTTGCCGTCGCGGTAGAAGCGCGGCAGCTCGCTGTAGCGCATGGGAATGAAATAGCCCATGCCCTTGGAGATAATCTTGCGGTCGATGCCGCTGCAATGCCAGGAGTTCCAGGTGAAGTGCTCACCGGCGTCCTCGGCCTTGCAGATCTCGGGCATCCACATCGTCACGCCGCCGCGGACCTTGACGTCCTTGAGCTCATTCTGGCGTGCGGCCAGAGCCTTGTCGAGCGTGTAGGGATGGTTGGTGCACCAGCCGTAGTCGACCCAGTCGCCGCTCTTGACGACCTTGACGGCTTCCGCGGCAGAGGTCAGCTTCTTCTGATAAAGCGCTGCGTAATCCATGGATAATTCCTCCTGTATGTATGTGAATTTGATTATCATTTCGGAACTATGTCGAAACTTTAACAATTATAGCATACCGATCGCCGTTTGCAAAGTCTTTCTTACGTGTCAGCGTAAAAAAGAACGTAAAAAAGAGACAGGCCGGAGCCTGTCTCTTTTCAGTTCGGGAAAATTACTCCTCGACAGGAGCCTCTTCCTCGCCGCTGAGCAGCGCGCGGATGCTGAGGGAGATTTTCTTCTTCTCCTCGTCGATGGCGGTGATCTTCGCGTCGACCATCTGGCCTTCGGACAGGACGTCGGAGGGCTTGTCGATGCGGCGGTCAGCGATCTGGGAGATATGGATCAGGCCGTCCACGCCGGGAACGACCTCAGCGAAAGCGCCGAAGGTCATCAGCTTGACGATGCGGACGTTGGCAACGTCGCCGACCTTGTAGGTGTTCATGAACACATCCCAGGGGTTCTGGGTGCGATCCTTGACGCCGAGGGAAATCTTGCGCTTCTCGGGGTCGAAGGAGATGACGTACACGTCGAGGTGATCGCCGATGGAGACGACCTCGGCGGGGTTCTTGATGCGGCTCCAGCTCAGCTCGGAGATGTGAACCATGCCGTCCACGCCGCCGATGTCGACGAACACGCCGTAAGAGGTCATGGACTTGACAACGCCGTCATAGTGCTTGCCGACCTCGATGCCTTCCCAGATGGCGGCCTGAGCAGCCTGACGCTCCTCGTTCAGCACGGACTTGATGGAGCCGACGACGCGGCGGCGGGCACGGTTGACCTCGGTGATCCGCAGGGACACGGTCTGGCCGATCATGGTGCTCAGCTCAGCGCCGCGGGGCAGACCGGACTGGGAAGCGGGCACAAACACGCGCACGCCCTTGACATTAACGACGATACCGCCCTTGTTCTCCTCGGTGACTTTACCTTCGAGAGTGGTCTTGTCCTCGCGGGCCTTCTCGATATCCTCCCAGACCTTGACAGCGTCCAGACGCTTCTTGGACAGCATGGCATAACCCTCCACGTCGTTGACGCGGATGATATAGGTCTCGATCTCGTCGCCGACCTTGACGACGTCCTCGGGCTTGACGTCGGGGTCGCTGCTCAGCTCAGAAACAGGGATATAGCCTGCCTGCTTGCAGCCGACGTCGACCTGGATCTCGGTCGTGCCGATGGCGGTCACGATACCGGTCACCTTATCTCCTGTATTTAGAGTCTTGAAAGATTTTTCAAGCAGTTCTTCAAAGGATTCGCTGGTTTCAGGGGCAGTGGTGTTGATGTTTTCTTCCGTCATTGTTGTTAATACCTCCATAATGATACTCGCAGGAGTAGATGCGCCGGCTGTCAGTCCCGCCACACGGCATCCGGAAAAGTATTCCGGTGAGAGCTCGTCTGCGGATTCGATCTGGAGGACTTTTCCGCAGTTCTCTCTGCAAATCTCGGTCAAATGCCTTGTGTTGGCGCTTCTTCGGTCGCCCACAACCACCATCGCGTCTACCTTGGCGGAAAGTTCTGCTGCCTCAGTTTGACGTTTCTGCGTAGCATTGCATATTGTATCATTGATTTTCAGATTTGTACACTGTTTTTTTAGAAATTTCACGCAACTTTCCCAAAGCGCACGAATGCAGGTCGTTTGCGCCAGCATGATACTGGGTAAATGGGCAAAATTGGGGTGTTCCTGCAAGTATTTTTGCACTTCCTGCACATTTTCAAAAATCAGCGGGTCGCTGCACCATCCTGCGATGCCCTGCACCTCGGGATGATGGCGCTCACCGATCAGGATGACGCGGCGTCCCTCGTGCTCTGCCTCCTGTGCAAGCTTTCGGATGCGCTCGACATGCGGGCACACGGCGCTCACGACCTCTGCCCCGCGCTCTCGCAGCGCATCAAGCGTCGCTCTCGACTCGCCGTGGGCGCGGATGAGCACGGTCTCCCCCGCCTTTGCCTGGTCGGGCGACGTGATGAGGCGCATGCCAAGGTCTTCGATCTCGCGCACGACGCCCGCGTTGTGCACGATGCTGCCGAGCATCGCGCCGCCGCGCGCTTTTGCCGTTTCGCGCGCAAGGTTGACCGCGCGCTCCACGCCATAGCAGAAGCCCGCGGTCTCAGCTAAGATGACCTTCACAGCGGCGCGCCTCCCACCTGCTGGCCGCCGAGCGCGTAGGCCTGACGCAGCATTTCGTCGGCGATGGCCTGCAATTCTTCGGACGTGCCGCGGCGGCCCGTGACCTCAGGCACATACGGCTCGCCGAAGATGATGCGCGTCTTACGGAAGGGCTTTTTCTGCCCGTCGCAGAACACCGGCACGAGCGTCGCACCCGTGCGCACGCCGATCATCGCGATGCCCGCGTGCGCGTGCGCGGGGAGTCCGTCGTGATAGCCGACGCCGCCCCGGATCGTCGTCCCCTCGGGGAAGATCAGAAGATTCTCACCCTTGTGGAGCACCTGCATCGCGGTCTTGATGGACTGGATATCCTTGCCGTCGCGCTGGACGGGAAATGCGCCGAGCGTGCGGATGAGCCACGCGAGCGCGCGGTTGTCGAAGAGCTCGGCCTTGGCCATAAAGTGCAGATGGTAGTCGAGCGGCAGGCACAGGCCGATGAGCACGGGGTCTAAGTCCGTTGAATGGTTCGGGCACAGCAGGACACTGTGCTTCGGAAGATTTTCAAGCCCCTTGACGTCCACGCGGTAGATCCACAGCAGCACCCGACCGATGATCCAGATAAACGCAAAAAAGATACGGTGCATCATTTCAATTTCTCCTGAATGAGGCTCAGCAGCGCCTGCTCGCTCTCTTCAAAGCTGAGCTTCGACGTGTCGAAGTGCACGGCGTCCGCCGCCTCGCGCAGCGGGGCGATGTCGCGGTGCATGTCCTGATAGTCGCGCTCGTTGATCTCGCGCAGTACCTCTTCATACGCTTTGGGCGTGCCGCGCTCGGAGAGCTCGAGGCAGCGGCGGCGCGCTCGCTCCTCGGTCGATGCCGTCAGGTAAATTTTGAGGTCGGCATCCGGCAGAACGACCGTGCCGATGTCGCGCCCGTCCATGATGACGCTTCTCTTGCGCGCGATGTCGCGCTGCATCTCGAGTAAGTACGCGCGTACGCACGGCAGCGCCGAGACGTTCGAGGCGTACATCGAAATTTCCGGCAGGCGGATCTCGGTGCTGACGTCCTTGCCGTCAAGCAGCATTTTCTGTCCGCTATTCTCGTCAAATGCCATGTCGATCTGAATTTCTTTCAGCAGCGGCGCGATTTGAGATTCGTCCTTGGCATCCAGTCCGCGGGAAAACGCCGCGTAGCCGATGGTGCGGTAGATCGCGCCCGTGTCGACATGCAGAATGTTCAATTTCTTGGCGACGGCCTTGGCGAGCGTACTCTTGCCCGCGCCGCCGGGGCCGTCAATGGCAATGGAAAAATGCTTTTTCATCTGTTTGATTCTTCCCTCTTACAATAAATATGTGCTTACTGCGTCAGCAGTGCGTCCGCGGCAGCCTCGCCCGCGGCCTTGCCGGTCGCCCAGGCGATTTGCAGATTGTAGCCGCCCGTGTAGGCGTCTACGTCGATGATCTCGCCGGCAAAATAAAGGCCGCCAACCTTTTTCGACGCCATGGTCTTCGGGTCGATCTCCCCCACCTTGACGCCGCCGGAGGTGATGATCGCATTTTCGACCGGCATCGGCGCGCTGACGTTGACCGTCCAGCGCTTTAAGAGCGTGCGGATGGTCTCGCGCTGGGCGCGCGTGATGTCGTGCACCTTTTCGTGCGGAGGGATGCCCGAGCGGTCGATGAATTCGTCGATCATCTTCTGCGGCAGAAGCGTGCCGAGCACGTTGCAGTAGTCGCTGTTTGCGTGCTTTTCAAAATCCGACAGCAGGCGCTTGTCGAGCATTTGCTCGTCGAGCGCGGGCTTGAGGTCGATCTCCAGTCGGTACTGCTTTTTGTCGAAATGCCGCATGTGCGCGCTGGCCGACAGGATGAGCGGCCCGCTTACGCCGAAGTGCGTGAACAGCATTTCGCCGAAATCCGAGTGAATCTTTTTGTTGTTTTCGTATACCGTCAGCGCAACGTTGCGCAGGCTCAGCCCTTGCAGCACCGCGCATTCGCGTGCCTCGAGCGGCACGAGTGAGCCGCGCAGCGGCGTGACTGTGTGGCCGAGCGCTTCCGCCATGCGGAAGCCGTCGCCCGTCGAGCCCGTCGCGGGATAGGACAGCCCGCCCGTCGCCAGAATGACGGCGGAGACGGTGTAGTCCCCTTTTTCGCCCTTGACGGCGGCGACATGGCCGTCTTCGACCGAAATACCGAGCGCGCGGTCGCGCACGAGCTTGACATGCAGACGCTTGAGCTCGCGCTCAAGCGCCGCTGTGATGTCGAATGATCGGTCGGACACGGGAAACACGCGCTTGCCGCGCTCGACCTTGAGCGGCACACCGAGCCCCTCGAAAAAATCGATGGCGTCGTGCCCGTCGAAGCGGGAAAACACGGAGTATAAAAACCGCGGGTTCTGCGGCACGTGGGCGAGCAGCTTTTCGCAAGTGCTGTCGTTCGTCACGTTGCAGCGGCCCTTGCCGGTGATGTTCACCTTTTTGCCGAGGCGCTCGTTTGGATCGAGCAGCGTCACGTGCGCACCCTTGCGCGCGGCGCAGATCGCGGCCATCATGCCGCCCGCGCCGCCGCCGATGACAACGATCGCCTTATTCATCTTCGATCTTGCCGAAAATGTCGAAGCGCTCCCAGATGTGCTCGAGTTCGGAGAACGTCGCGGAGATGTCTGCGCCCTTCTTGTTGGCCACGGCCAGAATGAGTGCGTTGAGCATGCTCATGGGCGCCGCCAGCGAGTCGACGAACGAGATCATCTCGCTGCGCACGAGCAGCGAATTGCCGGACATCTGGTTGATGGGCGACATCTCGCTGTCCGTCACGCCGACGATCGTCGCGCCGCGGTCGCGCGCAAACTGGATGGTCTTGAGCGCAAGCTCACTGTAGCGCGGGAAGCAGATACCGATGACCACATCGCCTTTGGAGACGCGGAAGAGCTGGTCGAACGAGCCGGCCGCGCCGCCGTTGACCAGAGTGACGTTGTCGAAGATCAGGCGGAAGTAGAAGTTTAAGTACCCTGCCAGAAACGAGGACGAACGGAAGCCCACGATGTAGATGCGGCGCGCGCCGATGATCGTGTCGACCACGCGCTCAAATTCCGCGCCGTCGGTCTGGTCGATGGCCATGCGGATCTTCTCCATGTCGCGCTGCAGGACGTTCGTCATCAAATCGGACCCTGCGAGCTCGCCGTCCGACGCCTGAATGCGCTGGATGCTCGTGAGCTTGCCGCGAATCATCTCCTGCAATGCACGCTGCATGCTCGGATACCCCTCGTAGCCGAGCTGGGTGGCAAAGCGCACGACGGTCGACTCGCTGACCTGCACGGTCTTGCCGAGCTTGCTGGCCGTCATAAACGCGGCCTTGTCGTAGTTTTCCAGAATGAAGCGGGCGATGAGCTTCTGCCCCTTGGAAAAGCTGCTCATGTTCTTTTCGATATTATGTAAGATATTCTTCGTCATAAGATCGTCCTCTGTTACTTTGATTTTGTTGCATGGAGCTCTTGCTCCGTTAGATCGCGCCACACGCCGACGGGAAGAGCCCCGAGTTTGAGCGCGTGCTCCTGCACGCGCTTTAGGCGCTTGACGTGTAATCCGGCGGTGGCGCACATGCGCCGGATCTGCCGGTTTTTTCCTTCATGGATGGTGATGGAGAGAACGGCGGTGTCCCTCCCCTGCCGCAGCACGCGCACCTGCGCGGGCCGGATGGGCTCGCCGTCGAGCTGTGTCATGGAAGCGAGCGCTTCTGCCGCTCCCCTGACCTCGCCCGCGACGCTGACCTCGTAGACCTTGTTGACCTCGTAGCGCGGGTGCAGAAGATGCTGCATCCATTCACCGTCGTTCGTCAAAAGCAGCAGTCCCTCGGAGTCGAGGTCGAGCCGCCCGACGGGATAGACGCGCGCGCCGCAGTCTCTGACGAGCTCGGCGACGGTCTTTCGCCCTTTTTCGTCAGAGAGCGTGCAGACATAGCCGCGCGGCTTGTTGAGCATCAGGTAGCGCTTCTGCCCCTCCTGTGTGAGCGGCCTGCCGTCGACGGTAATTTCGTCGACTTCGGGGTCGGCCTTCTGCCCGAGAAGCGCAGTCTTGCCGTTCACGTGCACGCGTCCCGCGGCGATACACTGCTCGGCGGTGCGACGGGAGCAGAGCCCCGATTCGGCGATGAGCTTTTGAATTCTTGCTTCGGCCAGGTCGATCCCTCCTTTACTTTGCCGACAGAAATTGCCAGAGCTTTTCCGCCAGCGACTTATTTTTGCTTGTTTCGCTCTTTGGTTCCTGCGCCTGTACGCTGCGCGCGCTGACAAGGTCAACTCTTCCGACCTCAGTCTCGCCGCAGGAGATGACGAGCGTGCCGAACGTTTGCCCCTTCCGCACGGGGGCGGAGACGGTTTGCGGCAGCTCGGCGCGCACGCTCAATGCTTCATTTTCCACGGTGGGATAGCGGAAGCTCTCCGCCGCCACGGCGGACACACTCTGCCCGTCGACGCTTACGCTGCCGTAGGCCTCGCCTTTTTTGGCACCGCTTGAGAGCGCATACGCCGAAAAGCCGTAGTCGTAGAGTGCCGCGTGATCCGCCCAATCGCTGCCGTCGTGCAGCGTGACGGCGATCATGCGCATCCCGCCGCGCTCGGCACAGGTGACGAGTGTGCGCCCTGCGTTGCCGGTGTAGCCGGTCTTGAGACCGACGCAGCCGGAGTACGACGCGAGCAGCTTATTGTGGTTCGTCATCGTGCGCGTGCCGACGCTCGCCGTGCGCGTCGAGACGATGCGCGCGAACGTCGGATTCTGCATGGCGTAGGCCGCAAGGCGCGCCATATCGAGGGCACAGGAGCTGTGCCCCATTTCGTCGAGACCGCTCGGGTTGGCAAATGACGTGTGCTCCATGCCGAGGGCTTTCGCCTTTTCGTTCATCCATCGGACAAACTGCGCGCTGCCGCTGCTCCCGCCGCAGTGGGCGGCGATGCACTCCGCCGCGTCGTTGCCGGACGGCAGCATCAGACCGTAGAGAAGTTCCTCCATCGTGAGCGTTTCGCCCTCGAGAAGGTACATCGACGAGCCCTCGCGTAAATGCTCGCGTTTGACCGTGACCTTCTCCGTGAGTTCGCTGTGCTCCAGCGCGATTAAGCAGGTCATGATCTTCGTCGTGCTCGCGATGCTGCGCTCCTGCGTTTCATTGCGCGACGCCAGCACCCGCCCGCTGCCCGCCTCCATCAAAATGAACGCGGCGGCGGCAGTTTCAGGCGCGGCAGCCTGACAGGTCAAACTGCTTGACAGGCAGGAAACAGCAAGGAAAACGGCAAATACGCATCGGGCAAAACGCGGCATGGGATCACTCCTTCGTTCGGAATGCCCCTATTATGCCCGGAATCAGTAGATATCTTTCTCTTCTCTCTTCTTGTCCACGAAATTCTGCACGCGGTCGAGCACTTCCGGCACAAGATCAAGCACGCGGTCGACCGTTGCCGCCGCAGGGATGGCCACGGGCATCACGCGCGTCAGACCGTCCTTGATGACGAGGAACGCGACGGGGTCGACCTTGACGCCCGCACCTGCGCCTCCGCCGAAGTGTGAGGTGTCGGTCTTGCCGTAGTCGCCGCCGCCCGCGCCGAAGCCGAAGCTCACGCGCGAAACGGGAATGACCGTTACGCCGTCGGGCGTCGTGATCGGCTCGCCGATGATGGTGTTGGAATCGACCATATCACGGATCTTATCCATCGTGGTGTCCATGAGATCGTTGAGTGTGGTCTTCTTTTCGATGTTTTCCATGAGGTTCATCCTTTCTTTTTATGCGGTCAGTTTTTCACTGTGTTCACTGTTTTGCGGAGTGCTCTCCGTTGGTTTTTCCGCGGGAGCGTCGTTTTTATGCGCCTTTTTATAGCGCAGGTACCATTTGAGCATCGGAATGAGCAGCGCAAGCGAGATGTGCAGCCCGTCGCGGATGCGAAGCGACAGGCCAACGGCACCCACTGCGTGCGTCTTTTCAGAGCTGTAGTCCATGCGCAGGTGCAGTGAGGGATCAGGGATATGGAAGAGGTCTTCAAGGTGCGGCATCACACCCCACATCGCGGCGCTCGCATAGCCGTAGGTCTGCGCGATATCCGCGGGGTCCGTGCCGCCGAAGACGACGAGAATTTCCAGCGGGTCGATGCGAAGGCGCTTGCAGGTGCGTTTCGCTGTCTCCTTGAGCGCCGAGAGCGCCGTCGTGATGAGGTCCCTGAGCTCCTCTTTTGTCGGCTTGGGGAGCGAGGGCTTTTTCTTTTGCTTCGCCTCTTCTCCCTCTGACTTTGGTTTCTTCTCCTTTGCCTTTTTTTTCGGCGTTTCTTTCTTTTCCTTTGCTGGCAGCAGTGTGAAGCGGAACGGGCCGACCGAAAGCTGCACGCGCAGCTCGTCGCCGAACTGCATCAGCGCGCCCACGCGCAGAAAGCCGATCAAAATAAAAATGAGCAGGATGATGCCAATTACCTTCAGCGCAGTCAATCGACCACCTCCCTCTTTTTACGCTTCACGCGGTTTTTATGCTTTACGCGGTCAGTGTTCCCTGTTTTCGGGAATGCTGCCTTCTTTTTCCGTCATGGCGCTGGGGTCGAGGATCGTGCCGTCCTCCGTCATGCGGAGCTGACCGTCGGCCTCAAGACCCGGCATCTCCGGCAGCTCCTCGAGCGAACCCAAGTGGAAGTCGCGCAGGAACTTTTTCGTCATGCGGTACAGCCTCGGCCGTCCCGGCACCTGCAAACGTCCGCACTCCTCAATGAGCCCGCGCTCAAGCAGCAGGCCCACGGTGTACGAGCTGTCCACGCCGCGCACCTGATCAATGTAGGCGCGGGTCGTGGGCTGGTAGTAGGCGATAATCGTCAGCACCTCCAGCGCGGGCTGAGAGAGCTTGGCGGTCTTGCGGATCTCAAACGCCTTGCGGATGACGTCGGCATAGTCCGGCGACGAGCAGAGCTGATAGCTGTCCTCCATGCGGACGAGCCGGATGCCGCGGCGCTCAAAGGCGTAGTAATCGCCGAGCTTTTGCAATACCTGTTCCGCGGTCGGACGGTCCAAATCGAGCGCAAGGCAGATGCGGTCGATGGGAAGCGGTTCGCCGCTGGCGAACAAAATGCCCTCGATGGCCGACTCGACCTCGCGCAGATCCAAAGATTCCAAAGACATAGCGTTCCTCGCTTTTTACAGATTGATACGGTCGGGGGCGTCGTCCCCGCACTCCACGGTGCAGTCCGTGTCAGAACCGGCCAGATGGATGACCTTTTCGCGGCAGAGCTCCAAAACGGCGATAAACGTCGCCACGATCTCGCTGCGGCTGCGGCTGCCGCGGAACAGCAGCTTGAAGCGCGTCATGCCGAACTCCTTGAGCCGGTGCAGAATTTCCTCCGCCTTGCCCTTAACGGGATACGGCTCGCGGCGCACGATCTCGCTCAGCGCGGCGCTCGGCGGCGCGGCCAGCTTCTCTCCGCGCTCCATGATCGTCTGCATGGCGAGCACGAGGTCGGCCTTTTCATGACTGTACTCGTAGATTTTGCCGCGCTGCATGGGCTCGGGCTGGCGCGTCATGATGCTGCGGCCAAACTCGCCCATCGGGCCGAGCGTTTCGGTCAGCGTCTTGATGCGAAGGTACGTGTCCTTTTGCTGGCGCTCTTTGAGCGAGGCAATGAGCTCGTCCATCTCGCTCTGCGCCTGTTCATCCTCAAGCGAAAGCAGCATGCGCGTTTTGATGTACATTAAATGTGCCGCCATCGTGATGAATTCGCTCGCGACCTCGAGATCGAGCTGCTTTCGCTGCTCGAGATACGCAAGGTACTGGTCCAGGATCAGCGCGATGGGAATGTCCTGAATCTCTATTTTATTTTTCGACAGCAGGAAGAGAATGAGGTCGAGCGGCCCTTCAAAGTCCTGCAGCGCCTCCGCGCTGCGCTCGTGCACCACGCCCTCCAGCTTGAAAACGGGATTGTCCATGACATTCCTCTCACTTTATCAATATACGATCCAGTTGACCAGAAGCTCGTACACGCGGTAGATGCCCTCGCTGAGGATATTGTTTCCCACGCCGAGCCAGACGAGCACAAAAAGAACAAGCATGCCGTATTTTTCATACCGCATCAGCGTCATGTACGCACGGTCGGGCAGAAAGGCGAAGAGCACCTTCGACCCGTCGAGCGGCGAGATGGGGATGAGGTTGAAAAGCCCCAGACCGACGCTCATGTACGCCGTCATCGCAAGGAAATTCAAAAGGCCGCTGCAAAACGCGGTATCGACATAGTGCGCGACCGTGATGCGCGCGCCGAGCAAGAGCAGCATCGCCAGCAGCAGATTCGACACCGGCCCCGCCAGCGCTGTGATGGCCATACCCTGCTTCGGCTTTTTGAAATACCGCATGTCGACCGGCACGGGCTTTGCCCAGCCGAAGCCGACGAGCAGCATGGCAGCCAAGCCGAACCAGTCGATATGGTGCAGTGGGTTTAAGCTCAAGCGGTGCTCGCGCTTGGCCGTCGGATCGCCGAGGGCATAGGCTGCAAGACCGTGACAGGTCTCGTGCACCGTCAAGCATAAAAAGACGCCGAGCACGCGCAAAAGCGCGTCGGTCAGCGAGCCCCAGTCGATGGACTGGACCAATTCCTGAAAACTGTTCACGCAATTTCTCCGTAAAAAATATGCAAATCGCGAAGACTTGCATTGCATTCTATTCTTATTATAACAGCCCTTTTCCCACATGACAAGGGATTTTGCAATTTTTGCTGCATTTTGCTTTCAAAAATTGACACATTTTTCTCTGTCAAATTGCGAAAAATGACAAAAAAGCGCCTCAACCGTGCGGTTGAGGCGCTTTGCAGGATGCAATATCCGCTTATTTCTTGAGGCGCTTGTCGCTCTTGGTCGCAAGGTGCGTGCCCAAGGACTGGAAGATCTGCACCAGAATGATAAGCAGCACGACCGCTGCAAACATCACAAGGTACTTGTAGCGATAGTAGCCGTAGTCGATGGCGATCTTGCCGAGGCCGCCGCCGCCGATGATGCCGCTCATCGCCGAGTAGCCGAGGATGGTCGTCAGCGCGATGGTGAAGTTCTGGAGGAGCGAGGGAACGCTCTCGGGGATCATCACCTTGCAGATGATCTGCATGGGCGTTGCGCCCATGCTCTGAGCGGCCTCGATGATGTTGGGGTCGACCTCGCGCAGGCTGCTTTCAACAAGGCGCGCGACGAACGGGAACGCCGCCACGACCAGCGGAACGATGGTCGCGGTGGTGCCGACGGTCGTGCCGATGATAAGGCGCGAGAGCGGGAAGACCATGATCATTAAGATGAGGAACGGGATCGAGCGCAGCAGGTTGATGATGACGTTCAGAATGCTCATCAAGGCCTTGGGAAGCGGCAGAACGCCGCCCTTCTCCCCCGCTACGAGCAGCACGCCCAGCGGAAGGCCGATGACGACGGCCAGCGCCGTTGACAGCAGCGTCACATAAAACGTCTCCCAGATCGCCTTGGGGAACTGTGTCTGCATGGCGACGGTGAGCTCTGCGATGGAGTCCGGGGAAAAGAGATTACTGTACATCGACGCTCGCCTCCTCTACCTGAAGATTTTCAATGCTTCTTAAAAAGTCCATGGCCTGCTCGAACTGCGCGTTCTGCACGCCGAGGAGCATGCTGCCGTACACCTCTTCGGAGAGCTTCTGCGTGTTGGCCGAAATGACCGTCGCGCTGATGCCCTCTTCGGTCGCAAGGCGCGCGACGAGCGGAATGGATGTCGTCTTTGCGCTGCGGAAGATGAGGCGGATGCGGCGCTGCTGCTGGGGGTCGGACACGTCGATGTCCGCGCCGCGTGGGAACACGAGGTGGCGCGCCGCCGCGGACTTGGGCGCGGAAAAGACGGTAGAAACAAGGCCCTCTTCCACGACTTCGCCGTCGTCGAGGATCGCAACGTGATTGCAGACCTCCTTCACCACGCTCATCTGGTGTGTGATGATGACGACGGTGATGCCAAGCTTTTTGTTGATGTCGCCGATCAGCTCGAGGATCTGGCGCGTCGTCTTGGGGTCGAGCGCGCTCGTGGCCTCGTCGCAGAGCAGAACTTTGGGGTTTGTGGCGAGGGCGCGGGCGATGGCCACGCGCTGCTGCTGTCCGCCGGAGAGCTGCGCGGGATAGGCCTTGGCCTTATCCTTGAGCCCCACGATGTCGAGGAGTTCCAGAGCTCGCTGTTCGCGCCACTTCTTCTCTCCCCGCAGTCCGGAAAGCTCCATCGGGAAGCAGACGTTAGCGAGGCAGTTTCGCTGCATCAGCAGGTTGAAGCGCTGGAAGATCATCGTGATCTCGCGCCGCGCCGCGCGGAGCTGCGCGGGGGTCATTGTGTCCAGACGCTGTCCGTTCACGAGGACCTCGCCCTCCGTCGGGCGCTCGAGCATATTGATACAGCGCACGAGCGTGGATTTGCCGGCACCGCTCATGCCGATGATGCCGTAGACGTCGCCGTCTGGAATGGTCAGGGAGACGTCCTTGAGCGCGTCTACCCGTCCGCCGGCTGTTTCAAAGGTTTTGCTTAGATGCTTCAGTTCGATCAAGAACGCTCCCTCCTTTCTTTCTTACTTGGCGCTCAGCGCATCGAGCGTGGTCTGCTTGCCGCCGTACAGGCCCATGGGCTCGACGTGGATGGCGGCAACGGAGACGATGTGGGTGCTGTTCTCGGCGTTGAAATCGTCGAGATAGGGCTTGTGCTGGAAGTAGTTGGCGTCGACAGTGCCGTCTTCGACAACGGTGTTGGGCACGACATAGTCATTGTAGACCTGGATGTCGAGGGTGATGTTCTTCTCGGCGAGGATGCTCTTCACGATCTCGAGGATCTCAGCGTGCGGGGTCGGAGAAGCGGCGATGGAGATGGTCTCGCCAGCGAGAGCGTCGTAGTCGACAGTGGCGTCAAAGCCGTCGGTCGGGGTATCCACGGTGCTGACAACGGAGCCGTCATACTTCTCGTTGATGTAGTCGACGACCTGCTGGCTCTCCAGAGCGGCGATCAGGGCAAGGACCTTGGGAGAGGACTCGTTGCCTTCCTTCACGGCCAGAATGTTGGCGTAAGCGGAGGCGGAGCCTTCGATCACGAGGGAGTCGGCCACGGGGTTCAGGCCCGCGTTGATGGCGTAGTTGGAGTTGATGACGGCGTAGTCAACGTCCTGCAGGATGTTGGGGATCTGCGCAGCCTCGGTCTCGACGATCTCGACGTTGTACGGATTCTCGACAATGTCGTTCTTGGTGGCGGTGATGCCGGCACCGTCAGCGAGCTTGATGATGCCGTTGTCCTGGAGCAGCAGCAGCGCGCGGGCTTCGTTGGTCGTGTCGTTGGGGACGGCGATCTGGATGGTGGTGGCACCGTCGCCGGAGTCGTCGCTCTTGGAGCCGCAGCCGGTCAGGGCCAGGGCGGCAGTGAGGACCAGTGCAAGGACAAGGGCGGTCAGCTTAATAGAATGCTTTTTCATCGTTTTGTTCTCCTTACTTATTTTATAATAGCTTCTTTTTGGAACGGACAGACCGCGGGGAGTGTATGCTGTTCGAGCAGTAAAAAACAGCGGGAGGTCATTGACCTTCCGCTGCCGCTTCGCTGTTTTTCTCAGACAGTTTCTGAAAGGAAATGACCATTTTCTCCATGACAAAGCATGCACATGCTGAACATGCGCATCATCGGCATCATCATGCAGTTGGCAGAGTACGAAGTCTTCATGCCAATGGATCCTTTCCTTCGAGCATTCCCCATGGGGGTGGGTTCCGTTTCAATGTGCGTATCGTAGCACCGACGATTCCGCTTGTCAACACCAAATGCGCACTTTTGTATGATTTTCCACTTTTTTGGCGTTTTCTGCGGGATTTTTTATTTATTGCTCCCGTTTTTCAAGCACACGGACGAGGTGAATGAGAAAATCGGTGTCCTCCATGTCGCCCAGCGCTTCGACCGCGCTCTCGCTGTGTGCCTCGATGACGCGCTGGCAGCCGTTGAGACCTAAAATGTCGACAAACGTCGTCTTCCCCTCTTCCCTGTCCGAGCCGATGGGCTTGCCGAACGTCTTTTCATCGCCGATGACATCGAGCATGTCGTCGCGCAGCTGGAACGCGAAGCCGAAGTTGTCGGCGTAGCTGGCCGCGGCCTTCTCCTGCTCCTTCGTGCCGCCCGCCGCGGCCACGCCCATCAGGCACGCCGCGCGGATAAGCGCGCTCGTCTTGCGCAGATAAATTTCCTCGAGCTCCGGCGCGCTCAGAATCTTGCCCTCCCACTCAAGGTCGAGCTGCTGGCCGCCGCAGATGCCCTCGTGTCCCGCGGCATTTGCCAGGACCTGCGCGCATTTGAGCACGCGCAGCGCGGGGAGGTCGGCCTTCAGGACCGTTTCAAATGCCAGCGCCTGCAGCGCGTCGCCCGCGAGCGTCGCCGTGCATTCGCCGAAGACCTTGTGGTTCGACGGCTTACCGCGGCGCAGATCATCGTTGTCCATCACGGGCAGATCGTCGTGGATGAGCGAATACGTGTGCAGCATCTCAACGCCGCAGGCCACGGGCAGCGCCTTTTCGACGTCTCCCCCGCAGATGCGGCAGAATTCGAGCACTAAGATCGCGCGCAGACGCTTGCCGCCCGCGGTCAGACTGTAGTGCATCGAATCGGTCAGCTTGTGATAGCTTGCGCACTGCGTTTCCTCAAGGCAGGCGTCAAGATACTTGTCCACCGCCGACTTATACTCCGCCATGCGGGCGGAAAACAGCTTTTCGTCCATGGATTACTCCTCCGAAATGAATGGGCTCTCGACCGGCGCGCCGTCCGCGCCCTTAGAGAGCTTTGCGACCTTCTGCTCGGCCTTGTCGAGCATCGCGCCGCAGTCGTGCACGAGCTTCGTCCCCTCTTCAAAGAGCTTGAGGGAATCGGCGAGCTTTGCGTCGCCTTTTTCAAGCGCCGTCACGATCTCTTCGAGACGCGCGATATTGTCTTCAAACGTTTTTGCCATCGTCATTTCCTCCCATATTGCACGCGTTCACCGTGCAGTTGAGACTTCCCTGCCCGAGCAGTACCTCGATTTTTTCGCCGGCTGCGGCCTCCTGCGCCGCACGCAGAATTTGTCCCTGTTCATTTCGCGCCACGGCGTAGCCGCGGCCGAGGACCTTGAGCGGACTCAGCGCGTCGAGCTTGGCCGCAAGCGCTGTAAACTGCTGTGTGCGCTGCGCCATTTGATGCTGCGCGAGTGCGGCAAGGTTTTTCTGCGTGTAGTCGAGCAGCATCCGCTTGTCGTCGATAAATGCTATGGGGTCTTGCAGCGCACGGCTGCGGGACGTCTTTTCAAACTGCTCGCGCAGGGCTTTCACGCGCTTTTGCTCGCTCTGCACCATGCGCGTTTGCAGCGCGTCGAGCCGGCGGTAAATTTCGCGCTGGTCCGGCACGGCGATCTCCGCCGCGTTCGACGGCGTCGACGCCCGTGCATCGGCAACAAAATCGGCGATCGTCACGTCGGGCTCATGCCCGACGGCGGAGATGACCGGAATGTCGGAGGCATAAATCGCGCGCGCCACGCGCTCATCGTTGAATGCCCACAGATCTTCAATCGACCCGCCGCCGCGCCCCGTGATGATGAGGTCGGCGACCTGCCATTTGTTTGCGTAGCGCAGCGCGCCTGCGATCTCCGGCGGCGCCTCTGCTCCCTGCACGCGCACAGGCAGGAGCACGACTTCGCTCATCGGCCAGCGCGCATTCAAAATGCGCAGCATATCATGCACCGCCGCGCCCGCGGATGAGGTGATGATGGCAATGCGCTTGGGATATTTTGGCAAGGGCTTTTTATGTTCTGGGGCAAAAAGCCCCTCCTTGAAGAGCTTTTCCTTGAGCTGCTCGAAAGCGACGTGCAGGTCACCCACGCCCTCGACACTGAGTTCTGAACAGTAGAGCTGGTACGCGCCGTCGCGCGGGAACACGCCGATGCGGCCAAAGGCGATGACCTTCATGCCGTTTTCCGGGCGGAAGCGGAGCTTCCCCGCCATGCCGCGGAACATCACGCATTTGAGCGCGCTCCCCTCGTCCTTGAGCGTGAAGTAATGGTGCCCGGAGGGATAGAGCTTGTAGTTCGAGATCTCGCCGCGCACGAAAATGGTCTGGAGCTGCGGCACGGCGTCGAGCAGCGCCTTGATGAAATTGTTGGCTTCCGATACGCTGAAGATCATCTGCTCCTGCGCCACGCCGCGTCACCCCTCTCTCAAAACAAAATGAAAAACGGAAGAAAAGCAGAGCGCCTGTCGGTACTCTGCTTTTTGTGGCAATGCCTTATTCCGCGCTGATCTCGCCGCGAACGAAGCTGCCGAGGATGCCGTTGATGAACTTCACTGTTTCAGGCGTTTCATACTTCTTGGCGATCTCCACGGCCTCGTTGACGGCCACGCGCGTTGGAATGTCGCTGCGGTAGAGCGATTCGTACATCGCAACGCGCATGATCGCCGAGGCGACGAGTGGGATGCGGTCAAAGCTCCAGCCCTTGGCGTACTTGGCGATGTAGCCGTCCAACTCCGGCGCGTGCTCGGCAACGCCGGAAACGATGGAGCGGATGTATTCCGTCTGCGCGGCGCCGGGGGCCTTTTCGTAGATGTTGTCCTCATCCTTGAGCGTGTCGAAGTATTCCTTCGTCAGCCGCTCGTCGAGAAGCTCTTTCACCGTCTTATCCGTAAAGCTCAGTTCATATGCAAGATGCACTGCGATCTCTCGCGCTGTATTGCGAATCATTCTCGTCTGTTCCTTTATCTGTTGATCTTATCTTTCTTCAGTAGAAGCTGATCCCGCCGACGTGGACATTGACCGCGTGGACATTGTAGCCCGTCATGCCGCTCACAGCGGCGGACACGCTGTCCTGCACCTTGCGCGCGGTCTCGGGGATGACGTAGCCATAGCGCACCATCAGGTAGACATCGACGATGATCTCGCCGTCCTTGACCTCGGCGCGCACGCCGCGCAGGCCCTTTTTGCCCGTGAACTGCTCGGTGATCTGTTCGGTCATATTCTGGCACATGGAGCCAACGCCTTCGATCTCGCCGATAGCGTCGGCGGCGATCGCGGCGACCACGTCTTCTGCGATGTTGATGCTGCCGTTTTCCTCGGCGCGGGTCAGATACTCTCGATTCTCAGCCATTCAGATATCCTCTCCTTGTTTGTGAATGCTCATATCGAAAGTATTTTATCATCTTTTTCCCAAAATTACAACAGCTAATTTACTTCCATGATCTTGATGCTCTCTGCACTGAGCCCCGTCTCCTGCTTGACGATGTCCGTGATGCGGGCAATGTCCTCGGTCTGAAGCCCCTCTTCCCCCGTCGAGACAACCACGCTCACACCGTCTTCGGACATGAAGACGACGCAGTCCTCATAGCCCTTGGCCGTGACCATGTTTTCGATCTGCGCCTCACTGAGCGTATAGGAAGCAAGTGTTTCGATGCTTTTTGCTGCCTCACTCGCGGTCTCGGCGTCCACGTCCTGGTTTTCGCTTGCCTCCTTCAAGAGCGACAGCGCGCTGTCGCGCGCCTGCTGGCGCGTCAGGCGGGCTGAGGCAAAGTAGTCCTTCCCCTCCGCGTTTGCCGAAACCTCGGCGGCGTCGCCATCCGTGCTCACAAGCTCAGACTGGCCTAAGACCTTTGTGGGCTTGTCGACCTTTTCGGCGTACTTTCCATTCAGAAAGATTGCCGCGCAGACAAAGACCAGGATTGTGCCGACCACTGCGTTCCGCTTCCATAATTGCTTCATAGCTGTTTCCTCCCTGCGTTTTGCATAATAAAAATATTGTAGTTTCATGGCGTTCCTTTAACAATGGAGATGCGCTCGGACGAAAGCCCCGTCAGCGCGCTGACGGCCTGCGTCACCTTGAGCTGGACATCCGCGCAGTCTCCGCCCTCGCACACGATGAGCGCGCCGACAAAGCGCGGATAGCGGCTGTGGGTCACGACGACCTCGGCGCTCGTGCCACTGCCGAGCACAACGGTCTCCGTCTTTCGCGTCTGCTCGTCGACCTCCTCCCCTCGGGCTTTGAGCGACGCGGTCTCATCCTGCGCCAGCTCGTAAGCGCCGCCGCCCTCGACCGTCAGCATAAGCGAGAGCTTCCCGACGCCGTCGAGCGAGGAAAGAATATCCTCCATCTCGTTTTGCAGCGCCTCGCGGTCGAAATTTTCCGCGGCGGACGGTGTCGCGGAGCCTGAGTCTGCCGCTTTCTCGTTCTGCGGCAGTAGCAACAGCAGCACGCCGAGCAGCGCCGTCAGGAGGACGTATTTGTACTTCTTGATGCCTTGCAGTGCCTTCTGCACGGGCGATGCGTTCACTTCGGTTCGATCCATAGCTGATTCTCCTCTGCAATGCCAAGCTCCTGTACGATGTACGCGCCGAGCGCCGCGCTGTTTTCTCCGTACAGTGTGACGCTGTCCGGAAACGGTACGCCGTCGCGTAAAGCGGTCTGCACTTCGGCGCGCACGCTCAGACCTAAGGAGCTGGCTTTGTCCTCAATATATGCCTGCGTCTGCGCAGCTATGCTATCACCGAGCGCACTGTCCTGCTCGGCGTTCAGCGTTTCCTTCAGCGCTTCGACCGCCTCGCGGTAATGACCGCCGTCGAGCTCCGGCAGATCGAACGTGAGTGAGAGCAGCGGGCGCAGCATCGCAAGCATCAGCACCATCCCGCCGACAAAACGCACGATCTTTTTCATCGTGCCGCCGTCCGTGAGCTGCTGGACGATGCTTACCAGTACCGCGCAGGCTGTCACGCTTAAAAGCCACGAGCGAAGAAACGTCATACCGTCACCACCATCATCATTGCAATCAAAAGCGACACGAGCAGCAAGAACGCCCCGCCCGCCGTCATCGCCAGCATCAGTGAAAACGCGGAGGAGAGCTGCTCTAAAAACTTGCTGAGTGATTGTGACCCCACCATGCCGCTGAAAAACGCCGCGAGCTGATAAAAAAGATACTGCACCGCCATGCGCAGCAGCGGCACAAGGCACAGTGCCAGCACCGAAAATACGCCCAGCACACCGAGCGTTCCGCGCAGCGTGAGCGCCGCGGCGGCGACGGCCTCCGTCGCGTCGGACAATATTCCGCCGACGACGGGAACCGCGCCGGAGATGACGGTTTTGCCCACCTTGACCGCGAACCGGTCGGCAGAACCGGCCAGCAGGTTCGAGACCGACAAAAACGCGGTAAATACGATCAGAATCGCGCTCAAGCCCCACGAGAGCAGCTTGCCGATGCCCTTGGAGAGCAGCGATAAGCGGCTCTGTTCCAAAAGCGCGCCCGCGGCCGCCGTACCGATCATGCAGTAGAGCACCGGCACGAGCACATCGCGCATCAGCGAAAGAAAGATGTCGCTCAGCATCAGTGCGCCGACCTGCCAGACGCTTGCCGAGCCCACACAGCCCCCGCCCGCCATCGCTGCGGCGATCGTCGGCAGCAGGAGCTTTGCCATGGTCGAAAGCTCGTCCATCGTCTCGACGCCGAGGCCGATGAGCGCGCTTAAGTCCCCTGCTGAGAGCGCCGCCGCGCCCAGCACGCCGAGATAGCCCGCGTATCGCGTGGGCGTCTCCCCCGCGCTCTCCGCCGTGCTCTCGACGAGCCCGCACAAGATCGAGAGCAGCATCAGCGCCATCGCGCCGCGCAGGGAATTTGCCACCGCATCCTGCAATGCCGCGCGAAAGTGCGAAAAAAGGTACTGTCCGCCACGCAGGAGAAGATCATCCCCCGCCTCGGCGCTGTCGATGAGCTCGCGCGGCACGACATCATCCAGTCCTGACGGCAGCTCAAGCGCTGACGCGCTCACGCAGAGGAGAAACGCGGCAAAAAGCAGGCAGAGCAGCTTTTTCATAGAAATCCCTCCACCATCTCGAGCAGCGCCTCCATGAGCGGCAGCGCGCAGACGAGCGCGCACAGCGTCCCCGCCGCGGCGAGAAGACTTGACAGCGCGCTCTGCCCCGCGTCCGCGCACAGCGCGCAGGAAAAGCGCGCCACGAGCGCGATGGCCGTGACCTTGACGACCGGCACGAACAGCGTGAGCGGCAGATCCATGAGCGATAGCGCCCGCTCGCAGAAGTCGAATAACTCGGAGAGCGCGGGCAGCAGCATCGCGCAGCCGACGAGCACCGCCGCAAGCAGCAAGAGAAGTGAGAGCGCTTCGTCGCTCTTTTTGAGCAGCGCCGTCACGGCGCTCACGCACAGGCTCAGCGCCGTAAGCTTGATGAGCAGCTCCATCCTAAAATCCGAACAGGCTCTTGATGAGATCGAACAGCGAGCTGATCTCCCGCACGAGCAGCATCATCGTCGTGATGAGACCGGCCAAGCTCACGAGCATTGCCTGATCCGGACGGTCCGAGCGCACGAGCAGCTGGTTGAGCACGGCGACGACGATGCCCACCGCTGCGATCTTAAACACGAGGTCAATATCCATAGACGTCTTCCTTATGTAAAGCGTTTATCCTTTTCAATAACGTTATAGCAGCAGAATACAGAGCATTGCCCCGCCTCCGAGGCACAGTGCCGCCGTGATGCGGCCCGTTTCGCGCTCCCTTTGCCGCAGCTCCTCTTCAAGGCGCGAGAGCTCGCCTGCCGCGAGCGTCAGCGCGGCGCAGACGCTTTCCTCATCCCCGCCGAGCGCGTGTCCCAGCGCCGATACAGTCTCCCGCTCCCGCGCGGCGATGGGCAGAGTCTTTACGGCGTGCTCCCATGCAGAGGCAAGCGGTTCGCCGCGCGCAAGATTGGCGGTCACACCTTCAAAGAAGCCCGCGGCTTCCGGTTCGCAGCTCAAGTGCCGCAGCAGCGCGGGCAGCGGCGTCAGCGTCAATCGAACGGCGCTCTCGAGTGCGAGAAACGCACCGGAAAGCGTGCGAAGCGTCCTTTGCCGCAGTAAAGTACGTAAATGGAAACTCCTTTGCAGCCAC